>ERZ825137.2514-NODE-2514-length-21107-cov-2.925138_pt1 | contig 21107 bp, 21 predicted proteins | sample MGYA00519873_ERZ825137 | MGnify/ENA primary metagenome ERZ825137 (study PRJEB31778, sample SAMEA3449190) | human gut metagenome | biome: human gut; feature: human-associated habitat; material: faeces | place: United Kingdom | collected 2010/2012 ...
TTTCCACTAACATATTTTTTGCCTTTTTCCTTTGTTTCTATACTCCCTATAAAAGGAAGTTTATAATAACCACCAAGAGTATGACCTGATAGTTGAAGCTGAACAGAGCTCTCTTTTATTTGAGTAAAGTAATCTGGTTGATGGACTAAAGCAATTTTAAAATGGTTATTGTTATTTTCATTAATCAATCCAGAACAGTCACCTGTGTTTTCTAAACCTAGAAGGTCAATGACTGCATCTTTATAGTAAATGGAACGAGATTCATTATGCAAAACTTCAAATCCTGCTTCTGTTAATAGATTTGTACAATTTGTAGAATCGCTTTGATCTTTTTCACCCATAACTGCGAATTTACCATAATGAGATTGAATGTTTTTTAAAGTCTGACTTACTTTTTCTATTTCAAATGAAGAATCACTATAAATATCTCCACCAAAAAGAACAAGATCAACATCTTTTTGACTAAATTCTTTAACAGCTTTTCTTTGCTGAAATCTTTTATAAATACATCTTCTTTTGTAGAAAGATTTAAATCAGAAAGATAACCAATCGTAAAACCATTAAATTCCTTAGGTAATGTCTTTTGAGTATAAGTAACACTTTTAAAACGATAAGTATCTTTACTTTGAATATACCATTGATAAAGACATAGAACTAAGAAAAGAGATAGGATACATAAAATAATTTTTTTTATTTTTTTCATTATTTTTTATTCATAATAACAGGAATAATCATTGGATTTCTTTTTGTTTTACGATAAAAATATTGAGAAAGAACATCTCTTGTTGTATTTTTGATTTCACCAAAAGTTGTTTTTCCTGCAAGTAATTGACCTAAAGCTTGGCCAACTAAATTTTCAGCTTCACGAATCATTGGAAAACTATCTTTCATATAGACAAATCCACGAGAAATAATCACAGGTTTTGTAAGTAACTTTCCTTCATGTGAATCCATAGCAATTAAAACAGAAACCATACCGTCTTCTGATAAAATCTGTCGATCTCTTAAAACGGCAGTGGATAAACCGGTAATATCGTTACCATCAACATAAATATCATCTACATGAATTCTTGGTCCTAAACGAGCAGTTCCTTTATTAAGTAAAATTGTATCTCCATTACTTAAAACAAATGTATTTTCTTTAGGAACACCTACTTCTTGAGAAAGTTCAGCATGAATTTTCAACATACGATATTCTCCATGCACTGGGAAGAAATATTTTGGTTTTGTAAGTAATAACATTAATTTTTGTTCTTCTTGACTTGCATGTCCCGAAGTATGCAAATTATTGAACGCTGTATTGACTAAAACTTTGGCACCTGCTCTAAATAAGCGGTTAACAACAACATTGATACTTGATGCATTTCCTGGAATTGGACTTGATGAAAAGACAACAGTATCTCCAGGTTTGATTTTAACGAATTTATGTGTTCCATTAGCAATACGACTTAACGCAGCCAAAGCTTCTCCTTGACTTCCTGTACATAGAATTAAGATTTCATTATCAGGTAATTTTTTTGCTTCATTATTACTGATAAAGAAAGAATCAGGTGCTTTAATATAACCCATTTGTCTTGATACTTGGATGTTATTTTCCATTGAACGACCAAAAACAAGAATTTTACGATTAAATTTAACTGCTGCTTCTACGATTTGTTGGACACGGTGAACATTGGAAGCAAAAGTTGCTACAATTAAACGCCCTTCAGTTTTTCTAAATTCTTCTTGAACAGCATATGCTACTTGCTTTTCACTTTTAGAAAAAGTAGGAACTTCAGCATTGGTAGAATCGCTTAATAATAAAGTAACACCAGTTTCACCTAAAAACGACATTTTTTGGAAATCAGCAGGATCTCCTACAGGTGTTAAATCAAACTTAAAGTCACCTGTTGAAACAATTCGTCCGTTAGGAGAATTAATAATAATTCCTAAACTTTCAGGAATAGAATGATTGGTTTTAAAGAAACCAATATTAAAATATTTAGTTTTTATTTGATATTCATCATCGATACGAATCAAGTGCGTTGCATTTGTTAAACGCTTTTCCTCTAACTTTCTTGTAATCATCGCACAAGCAAGGGGAGAAGCATAAATGAATGGTATTTTTACAACTTGTAGTAAAAAAGGAATTCCTCCAATATGATCTTCATGACCATGAGTAATCAATAATCCTCTAATTTTGTTTTCATTACGTTTTAAATAACTATAATCTGGAATGACATAATCAATACCAGGTAAACCTTCTTCAGCAAATTTTACCCCAGCATCAATAATGATAATTTCATTATCGTGTTCAACACAATACATATTTTTTCCAATTTCATTTAAACCACCTAAAGCATAAACTTTAGTATCGATTGTTTTATTATGTTTTGTATTTTTATAGTTTTTATGTGTTGATCTATGACGATTAAAATTTTTATTTTTAGTATTTTTATTGCCATTATATTTATTATGGATTGGCTTTTCTTGCATAAATGACCTCCTTATATTTTTTTGTTTTATTATAGCATAAACTTAAAATGTATTATAGACTATCAAAATGAAAAAAGTCAAATTATTATACCCAAAAATAAAAAAGATTCTCAAATGAGAATCTTAAATTTTTTTACATATAGCAATTGCTAGAGAATGAGGTCCAATATGACAAGAAACACTTAATGATAAAGGATCACAAATAATATTTTCACCTGGATAAAGTTCTTCAAGTTCTTTTTTCAATTCTAAAGCGGGTGCTTCATCATAAGTGTAAGCGACACAAATATGCACGTTATGATAGTCATCATCAAAGCGTTCTTTAATATCTTTAGCGATTGCTTCTTTCATGATTTTAGTTCCTCTAGCCATTGTTCTAGTTTTAGCGAAAGAATCTAATTTTTCACCTTGTATTTGTAAAATAGGTTTAATTTTTAACATCCCACCCAATAAAGCAGCAGCAGGGGTAATACGACCACCTTTTTTTAAATAATCAAGTGTATTAACAGTAATATAAATAGAAGCATTTAATTTATTTTCAGTTAAAATATCACAAATTTCTTGTCCTGATTTTCCTTGATCAGCTAATCTTTTAGCATCAATGACATCGTATTTTTGAGTAACAGAGATACGTTGACTGTCTACGACAAAAACACGATTATCGTATTCTTGTGCTAGCATCATAGCTGTTTGGCACGAACCACTTAATCCACTAGACATTGGAATATGAACGATTTCATCATAATCTTTTAAAATTTGATCCCATAATTCTTTAACGTTTCCTACAACAGGTTGAGAAGTAAAGATTTCTGCACCATTTAATTGTTTTTCAAAGAATTCTTCATGAGTTAAATTTATATCTTCATAGTATGTTTGATCATCAATAGTAAAAGGCATTGGCAAAACAAAAATACCAAGTTCTTTTGCTTCTTTTTGACGAATACCTGCATTACTATCAGTCACAACTGCGACTTTTTTCATAATACCACTCCATTTCTAGTATAATCACAAGCACATAATAACAGTTATAGCGATAAAATTCAAATAATATAAGCATATCACTTGTAAAAAAAAAGAGTTTTGGCATAATATAATGGAGGTGAAATTATGGAAGTTATTACAAATGTACAATTTGATGAAGTTATTTCTAAAGGTGTTGTTGTGATTGATTTCTTTGCTAATTGGTGTGGACCATGCAAAATGTTAGCTCCTGTTTTAGAAGAAGTTGCTCAAGAGTTACCAAAAGTTACATTTGCAAAAGTAGATGTTGATCAAGATCCTTCATTAGCAGGAAGATATGGAATTCAATCTATTCCACATTTAATTCTTTTTAAAGATGGTCAAGCCGTTGATCAAATTAGTGGTTTTGTTGGAAAAGATGTTATCTTAGAAAAACTTAATCCTTTATTATAATAGGCAGTTTGCCTATTTTTTACATATGATAAAAAATATTGTTTTAGATATGGGAAATGTCTGTTGTAAATGGGATGTTTCCTATATTGCAAGTCAGCTTGCATCTTCTTTAGAAGAAAAAGATTATATTATTAAACATTTATTCCAAACAAAACAATGGGCACAACTTGATCAAGGGGTTCTTTCTTTACAAGATGCCAAAAAACAATTAATTGAACAAATTCCTGATGAAAAAAGGGATTTAATTGTGTATGCTTTTGAACATTGGTTTGATTATTTTGATCAGTTTGATGAAATGGAAGAATTTATTAAAAGATATAAGGGTAAAGGATATCAATTTTATTTGTTGTCTAATTGTTCAATGCAATTTTATCAATATTATCAATCAAAATCTATTTTTCAACATTTTAAAGAGCTTTATACATCTGCAAAATATCAAAAAATAAAACCAAATTTAGATATTTATCAAGATTTTTTAAGTCGTTATCATCTAAAAGCTAATGAATGCCTTTTTGTTGATGATTTAAAAGAAAATATAGATGCAGCTATAAAAGTTGGTATGAAAGGCTTTGTTTATCATCAAAATATACAAGAATTAGAAAAATATATAGAAAATATCTTATAAAAGTATGGATTATCATTTTTTATGATAAATACCATACTTTTTCTTTACCTATAAATATTTTGTGATAAAATGGGTGCAGAAATGTAAGAGAGGGAGAATATTTATGACAAAAAAGAAGAATAATTGGTATTCAAATCATAAAAAGCCTGTTTTAATTTGCGGAATCGTTGTTTTGGTTCTTCTTATTGTTTATTTAGCAGGAATGCTATATTACAATGATAAGTTTTTAAATGGAACAATGGTCAATGGGAGTGATGTTGGAGGAATGACATTACAAAAAGCAAATGATCAATTATCTAAGAAAGTAAATGGACAATCATTAAAATTGATTTTTAATGATGGACAAAGTGAAGTATTACAATCAGCTCAATTAGGTGTATCTTATAATAAAGATAATTCATTGAATCAATTAATGAAAAATCAAAATAAATGGGCTTGGTTTATAGGATTCTTTAAAAATGAAAAAAATACTTTAACTGATTTAATACAAATCAGTGATGAAAACTTAACAAATGGTATAGCATCAATGGAACATGCTAAAGAAGAAAATCAAATTGCACCAACAGATGCCTATATTCAATATAAAGATGGAAGTTTTTCAATTATTGAAGAAACGTTAGGATCAAAATTTAATATTGAAGAATTAGTTAAAAATATCAAGGTAGCTTTAAGTGAAGGAAAACAACAATTAGATGTTACAAAAGCAAATGGTTATGTTAAACCTCAAGTTTACAAAGATGATCAAGATTTGAATAATCAATTAAAGGCAGCAAATGAATATTGTTTATCAGCAATTACATATACAACACCTAAAGGAAAAGAAATTGCTTTAGATGGAAGTACACTTATTACTTGGTTAAGTAAACAAGATGATGGAAGTTATACAAAAGATGAAAGTGTTTTTAAAGAAAAATTAACTGCCTTTGTTAAAGAACTTGCAAGTCAATATAATTCCATTGGTGCAACAAGAACGTTTACTGGAAAAGATGGACAAAGTCATACAGTCAGTGGAGGAACTTATGGATTTAGAGTTTCTACTGATAGTGAAGTAAGTGCATTATTAAAAATGATCAATGAAAATAAAAGTGAAAATAATAGAATACCTGAACATACAGGACAACTTCCATCAGGAGAAAATGGTGGACTAGGAACGACTTATTTAGAAATCAATATTACAAAACAACATTTATGGTTTGTTAAAGATGGAAGTGTTGTTTTAGAAAGTGATTTTGTAAGTGGTAAAGAAAGTGATCCTACAAGACTTACACCAAGTGGTACATATTATATTTATAATAAGGAAAGAAATAGAGTTTTAAGAGGAACAAAACAACCAAATGGGAAATATGAATACGAATCACCTGTTTCTTATTGGATGCCATTTAATAAAGGTATAGGGCTACATGATGCTTCATGGAGAAGTACGTTTGGTAGAGATATTTATATTAATAGCGGTTCACATGGATGTATTAACTTACCAACAGGTGTTGCTGGAAGCTTATATTCACAAATTTATGTTAATTTACCAGTCGTTGTTTATAGATAAAAAAAGAGATTGCATCAGCAATCTCTTTTCTGTACATTATTTTACAACAACGTTTTGTGCTTGTGGACCACGATCAGTTTCTACTACATCATAGTCAACAGTTTGACCTTCTTCTAATGTTTTGTATCCATCAGCTTGAATTGCAGAGAAGTGAACGAAAATATCTTTTCCTTCTTCACTAGTGATGAATCCGAATCCTTTTTCGGCATTAAACCATTTTACTTTTCCGACAGCCATGTCTGGTACCTCCTATAAAAATTACAAATGGAAATACTCTATGTATAAAATCGCAAATATGAGATTGTGTACATAAAGTGAAATACAACTTCCTCATATTTGAGATATTTTGGAAAATCATATAAAACCTTTGCATATCTATTATATCATTACAAAAAATATTTTGTAAACAGTTTCAATTTATTTTTTTAATGATAGAATAGAAAGAAGAGGAGGAATTATTATGCCATATATATCATTTAAAACAAATCATAAATTAACCTTAAGACAAGAAAATACAATTAAATCAAAATCGGGGGAACTCATTTCACTTATTCCTGGTAAAACAGAAAAAGCTTTGATGATTCATATGGAAGATGATCAAATTATGTATTTTAAAGGAGAAGAAACTCCTTGTATGATGATTGAAATCAATCTTTATAAAAGTGCAGAATTTGATGATAAGAAAAAATTAACAGAAGCGATGATTCAAATGATTCATGAAACAACGAAAATCGAAGCTGATAATATTTATGTTATTTTCCATGAATTTGATCATTGGGGACTTAATCAAACGTTGATTTAAAATAAGAGCAGGTTATCCTGCTCTTATTTGCTTACGTGGCCACTATTTAAACCTTCATCTTTTTTATTTAAAGGAAGCCAGTCTAAAATTTTTAAAATATAACGATCCCAGAAATCCCATTCATGATTTCCAGGTCCTTCTTCATAAGTTAAATCTACTTTTTCTTCAAGTAAAAAGTCACGATATTTACGATTTGTGGCAAGTAAAAAATCATCCGTTCCAATACACATATACATTTTAGGAAGTTGATCATGAGGGATTTTCTTTACTAAAGCATAGTAATCTTTATCACTCTCTTTTAATTTTGTTATATCGCCAAATAAACTTTCATAATATTTTTTAGCGTCAACCCCTTGAATGATAGGAGGTTTACAATCTACCCAATCATCTAACATCAAAGCACTTGAAAGACCGGCAATAAAACCAAAAGTATTGTAATACTTTAAACCATTGACAATAGCACCATAGCCTCCCATTGAAAGACCAGCAATAAAAGTATCTTCTTTTCTATGAGAAAGAGGGAACATTGCACGTGTCATTTCTACAAGTTCTTCCCCAATAAATTGACTATATAAATTATGCGTATTTTCTTGATCAACGTAGAACATATTTTCTCCACTTGGCATCACGACACATAATCCTCTTTCACTCGCAAATCTTTGAATACGGGTACCATAAAGCCAATCATTTTGATCACCAAAGATACCATGTAATAAATAAAGTGTTTTATATTCCTTCTTTTGATTATATGTCATTGTATCCATATCTAATGTATCTGTTGGTAAAACAACAGTAACATCAACAGTTCTAAGTAATGCTTTTGATAAATAATTTAATTTAATAATTGCCATAACTACACCTTCCTTAATATATCTAAAGTATGAGAACTTGCGCCAATCATATCTAATCTTTCACAAGTAGATAAATGGTATTGCATAAAAAGTTCAAATGTTTCGTCATCCATTTTATTTAAAATAGGACGCATATAATCTGCTGGTCCATCAGCAGCAATAATCTTAATTCTTTTTAAATTCAAATCTTGATTTAATTGATTGATCAGTTCGATTCTGACATAACTATAAAGATCATCGATATTGGTTTGTGTTTGAAAATGTTCATCAATTTTCCCACTTTTTAAAGCTTCCTTAATATGACCATCTCTAAAGCCATGAACAAGTACACTATAATCATTCATGACATAAGCAACTAAAATAACTCCTCCTGTTTTAGTTACACGTTTAGCTTCAGACAATGCTTTAAGTTTATCTTCGTAACTAAAAAGGTGATACATTGGTCCAAATAAAAGTGTTAAATCAAAAGTTTCATCTTGATAGCGTGATAAATCTAAAGCAGTTCCTTGATAGGCTTTCACATTACTTTTCTTTGCTTTTAACATTCCAAGATTATATTTCACAAGTTCAATAGCGTCTACTTCATAACCTTCTTGACTTAAAGCGACAGAATATCTTCCTGTACCAGCACCGATATCTAAAATACGATCACCAGCTTTTAAATAATCATGAATATATTTCATAGAAGTACGATATTCTACTTGTCCATGTTTTCTTAAAAGACGTTTGTCTTCACAAAATTTTCCATAATAATTTTCTAATTCATTCATACACTTATCCTTTTCATTATTATATTCTTTTTTATTGTATAATAAATCTTAAAAAGAATGTAGATATTTTTGTAAAAAATACTTTACAAAATTCATGAAATAGTGTAAATTAATACATGCAGTTGATACGGCGGACGTGGCGAAGTGGTTAACGCACCGGATTGTGGCTCCGGCATTCGTGAGTTCGATTCTCATCGTCCGCCCCATTAGTGAAGATAAAGTCCTTAATAAAGGATTTTTTTGTTTATGGAGAAGAATATGATTAAATTAGTACAACCACAAATAACAGATTTAAAATATAGAAAAAAATTATTAAAAGATAAAAAGACAATGGCTTTTAATAAAATCAATGGGGGAACTGTTGATTTTAATGAAAAAATATGGAAGTCTTGGTATCAGTTATGGATGAATGATACTAAACATTATTATGCTTATGTTTATGATGATGAAATAAAAAAATATATTGGTGAAGTATCTTATTATTTTGAAGAAGAATATCGAGAATATGTTTTAAATATTATCATTGAATATCCTTATAGACATTTAGGAAAAGGGAAAGTTGCTTTAGAACTTTTATGTAAACAAGCTAAAGAAAGTGGTCTACGCTTTTTATGTGATGATATTGAAACAAATAATCCTGCCAAAAAACTTTTTCTTGATTTAGGTTTTAAAGAAGTTTGGGCAAGAGAAAGTATTACAATGTTGAAAAAACGTCTTTAGAACCATTTTGGTTCTTTTTTTCACAAGATTTACACATTTTTTTTATATACTTAAATAAAGGAAGGGTGAAGTCTTATGAAAAAAAAGTTAGGCATGTATTTGATTTGTCTTATTTATATTTTTGAATTAATTTATACAATGAGTTCCATGTATTTTAATAGTTTTATGGTAACACATAAAATAAAAATCTTTGAAAATATTTATCAAATCGCTTATTGTATGATTTTTATTGTAGGAATTCTTTATATCTTGTTGCTTATTTATAAAGTAGGGCATCATGAAAGTATTGATTTAAAGAAAAATACAGGTTTATTATTTGGAATCGTTTTTATGGATCTTGTATTATATGGCTTTTTTATTATTCCTATGTTAGTAAGTTCACCTGCTATGAAAATGGTTTGTATTTGTTTTTTAGTTCATTTACTTGTTTATATTAAAGAGAAACAATTATTTGTTTTAGAAAAATAATTTAAAGATGAAAGTGGCTACTTTCATCTTTTTTTCATTTAAGCATGGTATGATAGAGATGGTGATAATTATGAAAAAAATATTAATTGTAGAAGATGATGAAAGTATCGCAGATTCTTTAAAGGAAATGTTGGAGAATAAGGCTTATATTGTGGAAGTTTCTTATTCTAAAAAAGAAACTTTAGAGAAATTAAATGAATATATTGATCTCATTCTTTTAGATATTCAATTACCTGATGGTAATGGAATTTCTTTATGTAAAGAAATTAAAGAAAAGTATGAGATGCCAATTATTTTTTTAAGTTGTTTAAATGATGAAGAAACAATTGTAAAAGGATTAAATGAAGGTGGCGATGATTATGTTTGTAAGCCTTTTGGAATTAAAGAACTCTGTGCCAGAATTGAATGTGCTCTTAGAAAGGTAATAAAACAACAAGGAATCTATTATATAGATGACTTAATTATTGATACTTTAAAACATAAAGTATTTAAAGAAAATCAAGAATTAGAATTGAGTGCTATTACTTTTACTTTATTAGTAGCACTTGTCGAAGGACATGGAAGAGTACTTACAAGGGATTACTTATTGATGATGATTGAAGAGATAACAGGACATGTAGTAGAAGATAATACGTTAACTGTTCATTTAAAAAGACTCAGAAAGACTTTAGGGGAATATCAAAACCAAAAATATATTGAAACATTAAGGGGTGTAGGGTATCGATGGAAGATATAAAAAAAGAAAAGAATTTTCATATGTATTTCATGGTTTCAATTGTATTAGCTATGTTTATGGAAATATATGCTTTTTTAATGAGATTAAATTTATTGAATATTTTTATTTTTATAAGCTTTATTTTTTATTTGTGGAATCAAAATCATAAAAAGAAACAAGTGAATTATTTAATACAATGTTGTGATGCTATTATTGAACAAAAAGATTTTTCGATTATTGATGGTGAATCTAAAGAAAGTCTATTATCTAATAAATTATATGTGCTTAATAAAAGATATCATCAATCATTAAAAGCTGTTAAAAAAGAACAACTCAAATTAAAAGACTATATTGAAGATATCTCTCATCAACTAAAAACACCGATTACCTCTATTCGCATACAAACAGAATTATTACTTGAAGAAAACCAAAATAAAAAGTTGTATTCTATAGAACATCAAATACAACGAATTCAACTTTTAGTCAATGACTTACAAACCATCGCCTTATTAGATTCTCATAATATCCAATATTGTTTTAAAGAATATGATTTACAAACGCTTATTGATGAAATAGAAGAAGATCTAGACTACCTAAATCCGCAAATTCATTTAAATAAAAATATAAAAGTATTATGTGATGAAAAATGGTTTATAGAAGCATTAGAAAATATTATTAAGAATTGTTTAGAAAAAAATTCTACACCACTTTCTATTTTTGTTTATGAAAATGAAACAACTTTGAAAATGATGATTCAAGATCAAGGAAATGGTTTTAAGAAAAAAGATCTTCCTTTTTTATTTCAAAGATTTTATCGAGGGGAAAATTCAAAAGGCACAGGATTAGGACTTTATATAGCTAAAGAAATAATAGAGGCCCATCATGGTTTTATAAAAGCCTATAATCAACAAGGTGCTTGCTTTGAAATTGTACTTCCTCAAATGAAAATGAAGAAAAAAATCTAATTTCACTTAGTTTTCACGATTGAACTATAAGATAAAGTTAGAGGAGGAAAGAATATGTCACATACGATCAATATGCTCGCAAAAAGAAATATTCAAAAGTATAAAAAGCATTATCTTATTGTTTTAATCGTTCTTTTAATTGTTTCTACTTTTATTTTTTCAAGTTTTTTTATTGTTGATAATCTGTATCAAATGAAAAAGAATTATCATATTTCGACCTATGGTTCTTGGTATACACGAATAGAAAATATTGATGAACAAACTCAAAAAGGAATTGAAATCTACAGCAAAGACTATTTTAAAGATATTATTAAATATGGTTATGTAGATTTTCAAGGAAAATATGATAATTACCAAGTAGGTCATATTGAAAAGAATATTTATTCATTGTGTCGAGTAAAAATTATTAAAGGAAGAAAAATACAAAATGATCAAGAAATTTTAATCAATCAAAAAGTTTCTAAAAAGTATAAACTTTATGATCAAATAGAAATAGAAGGAAAAAATAATACGATTGTTGGTATTATACAAACCGCCAATAAAAACTTACCTGATATTTATACAAACTTAGAGACGTATCAAACAAAAGATTATTATTCGAATATGTCTATTTTATCAGATAATCATTATATTCAATTTAATGATGGAAATAACTATCAAGAAATAGAAATTCATTATGATTATAATCCTTATGGTTATGATCATAATGAAATTCATAATCAAGTAGAAAAAGCAACCAATCAGCTCCAACAAACGTTTGAATTTATTATAATTACACTTTTTGTTTTATTCGCTTTAACTTCTACTTCCCTAAAGAAGAGAATGAAAGAAATGGCTCTTTATCGAGGAATAGGAATGACAACGAATCAATTAATGATGATGGTCATGCAAGAAAACATGCTGATTTCTTTTCTTTCTATTTTAATAGGATTGTTAATAGGTGTATGTGTATCTTTAGGTTATCTCTATCTTCAAAGTAAAACCTATCATACATTTATTTATCAAATTTCATTTAAAGAAATATTATTTTTAGTATTGGTATTGATGAGTTGTATTTTTATAACGATTCTTATTCCCGCTTATTCAAGCTCTAAGAATGCTTTGATAGGTATTTTTGATAGCAAAAAGTTTAATTATATTCAAGTAAGATATAAAAAATTAAAAAAACAAACACTTGCTTCTTTAGCTACAAGAGAATTATGGGCAAATAAAAGAATGAATATCTGTTTTTATGTATTTGTTTTAATACTTTCTTTATATGGACTTGTTTATTTCTATCAAGGACATCCCATTCAAACAAAAGATCAAAATGAACAAAGACAGGTAGAACTTATGATGGCAACTCAAAAAGAAGCTAATTTATTTTTAAAAGAATTTTCTCAAAATGACATTATTATTAATCATCATTATATTGATGAAGGAATAACTATGACCTATCGAGAAATTCCTCAATCTGTTTATGAACTTTGCCAACTTTATTATTATCAAAGTAATAAAGATGATTTAAAAGGAAGATTTCCTCAAAAAAGTCATGAAATTGTTGTAGGCAATCATTTTAATCATGTTATTCTTTCAAAAGAACGGTATCCAAATCTTAAAGTTGAAGCGAATCAAGTAACTTTTAAAGGAAAGAAATATCGAGTAGAAAGTTCAACATCTTCTTATGATGATCAAGGAAATTATTTAGGAGATGACAATTATGAGATTGCTCTTGATGAAGTAAAACTCAATGAAAAAGTGATAATTGCAGGTGAAGAATATACCATTGTTGGAATCAATGAAAATGAATATTATAATGATTCAATGATTTATATGTTTGAAGATGATTTAAAACGATTCAATACAAGTGATGAATATTATTCGGGATATCATTGGTATCCAATAAAAGATGTTATAAAAGTAGAAAAGTTCATGAAAAAACATTATAAAGCAAGAGCTTATGAAATGGTAACAAGTGATGAACTTTCAGTAAGTTTGTTTTCTACATTAAATATTCCTAAACATCTTTTAATACTTGCATTAGATGTAGGTTTTATTTTAATGATGTTTTTAAATTACAATCATATTGAAAATAATTATCAAGATTATCTTATGTATCATATTATAGGTTTAAGTTATCGAGAAATTAAAATAAAACAAGTATGGAAATCAATAAAAATGTTTTTATATACACTTATTCCTTGTGGTTTTTATGAGTTGATTTTATTAAGAGGAAGTATCGATCATTATTTTCCAATAGCGCAATTAATACTTTTAGTAGGGATTATTTTTCTAGTTTATTTATGTGTTTATAATATTCCTTTATTAATTGTTTTAAAAGCACATCAAAATGAAGAAATAAGAAAGGAAGATGACTGATATGAATGTTATTTTAGAAGCGAAAGATATTGTTAAAACATATGGTTATGAAGATAATAAAATTTATGCAACTAATCATGTTGATTTACAAATAGAAGAAGGCTCTTTTGTAGCCATTGTTGGAAGAAGTGGAAGTGGAAAAAGTACACTTCTTCATATCTTGGCAGGTTTAGTAAAACCAACAAAAGGAGAAGTTTATTTAGAAGGAAAGTCTCTTTATGAAATGAATGATCATACTTTAACGCGTTTTAGACGAAGAAGAATGGGTTTTGTCTTTCAATTCTTCAATCTTATTTCTACACAAAATGTTTTAGAGAATATAGTTTTACCAATTCATTTAGATGATGGTGAGATTGATGATGATTATTTAAATGAAATTATTAATCTATTAGGTCTAGAAGAAAAGAAGAATTCTTTTATTTATGAACTTTCAGGAGGACAACAACAAAGAGTTGCCCTTGCAAGAGCCCTTGCAAGTAAACCAGCGATTATTTTCGCGGATGAATCTACGGGGAACCTCGATGCTAAAAGTTCTAAAGAAGTTGTTGATTTATTAAAAATCGCCCAAAGAAAATATCATGAAACGGTTATTTTAGTAACTCATGATCAAGAAATTGCCTCTATTGCTGATCGTGTTATTACGATTGAAGATGGAAAAATTATTCAAGATACAAATCATATTTAAATACGTTTATTTGTGGTTTAACTAAAGATAAAAACATCTTTAATATTTTCTTTTTGTTAGAGTAGAGCTATGGAGGAAAATTATGGATGATTTAACGATTTATGAAACAGAAATAATTGTCGTAAAAATGGACGAAGAGTCCATTTTTTTGATAGAATAGAGAAAAGGAGAGAATAATTATGGAAGTAACAATTAATGGTGTAAAAAAAGAAGTCAGTAAAGAAGAGATGAAAGATCGTGTGATAGGTTATTATGATGCAGTAGGGATCAAACATTTTTATTTAGAAGTTGATGAAATGGATGATGAAGAATTAAAGGCTTTATATGTAAATTCATTTGCGAGAGAATAATTGTATGAAATTAATTAGGAAAGATCAGGCGATTCATGTAGATAAAACAAACGGCACAAAGGTAGACTATTATTTATTAAATGATGCTGAAATTCATTATAATAAAATTAATCCTCGTACATTGCAAGAATGGCATAGACATCATCGTATTTCAGAAAATATTTTTATTTTAAAAGGAGAGCTTGTTTATCGTTATTTAGATGAAACAAATAAGGAACAATCTTTAAAATTAAAACAGGGGGATTTGCTTTCTGTTGATAAAGATATTCATACTTTTGAAAATCAAACAGATGAGGTTGTAGAATTTATAGTGTTTCGGTATCTTCCTTCTTATAAAAATCAAAGTGAAATGATTAAAAATGATAAAGAAATAATTGAAAGGTAATACGGAAGTATTATCTTTTTTACTAAAAATACATTTTATTAACTAATATTTAGTAAAATATATTGATAAAGTTTACTAAAGTGATAAAATGAGATTGAGAAAGAACGGGGGATAGAAAATGAATCATCAAATTAACCGACTTATTTATTTTGGTTTACAACATCATTTAATTAGCGAAGATGATGAAATTTATGCAGTGAACTTATTATTAGATTTATTTCATTTAGATCATTTTACTAAAGAAGAAATGAGTGAAGAATTAGAAGTGGCGACAGATATTTTAGAAGAAATGTTAGATTATGCTTGTCAAGAAGGCCTCATTGAAAATAATATTACAGAACGAGATCTTTTTGATACGCGCATTATGAATTGTTTAATGCCTCGTCCAAGTGAAGTGATTCAAACATTTAAAGAGTATTATAAAGAAGATTCTAAAAAAGCAACAAAGTATTTCTATGATTTATCTATTGCATCGAATTATATTCGAAAAACAAGAACAGATAAAAATATTCGTTTCAAACAATTTTATAAATATGGTGATATTGAAATTACCATTAATTTATCTAAACCAGAAAAAGATCCAAAAGAAATCATGAAGGCAAAAACAATCAAAGCCAGTGGTTATCCCAAATGCCTTTTATGTAAAGAAAATGTGGGTTTTGCAGGGAACTTTAATCATCCCGCAAGGCAAAATCATCGTATTATCCCATTAATGTTAAATGGATATCGTTATTACATGCAATATTCACCTTATGTTTATTATAACGAACATTGCATTATTTTTAATGAAAACCATCAACCAATGGTCATTAATGAAAATACGTTTAGATCATTATTTTCATTTGTTAAACAATTTCCACATTATATGCTAGGTTCAAATGCGGATTTACCAATTGTAGGAGGATCTATTTTAACACACGATCACTTTCAAGGAGGACATTATATCTTTCCAATAGAAGGAGCGACAGTTGTTAAAGATATATCTTTAGACAAATATCCTGATTTACAAATCAGTGTTTTAAATTGGCCTTTATCAACCATTCGTGTACGTTCAACAAATGATGAACAAATGATTCGATTTGCCTTAGATACTTTAAATAAATGGATCAATTATTCTAATGAAAAATTGGATATTATCGCTTATAGCCATGAAACAAGACATAATACGATTACTCCAATTGTAAGAAAGAAAAATGGATTGTATGAAATGGATCTTGTTTTAAGAAACAATCGAACAAGTGAAAAATATCCTGATGGTATTTTCCATCCTCATCAAAACTTACATCATATTAAAAAAGAAAATATTGGTTTAATTGAAGTGATGGGACTTGCGGTTTTACCGGCAAGATTAAAAGATGAATTAGAAGTTTTAAAAGAATGTTTATTAGGAAATAAGAATATTTTAGAAATTTCAAATATGAAAAAGCATGAGGCATGGTATAATGAATTAAAGAGCCATGATTTTAATGAAGATACAGTGGATCAATTACTAAAAGAGGAATTAACACATAAATTCGTTAATGTATTAGAAGATGCGGGTGTCTTTAAAATGAATGAAGAAGGGAAAGAAGCTTTTATTAAATTTGTAGAAATGGTAGGAGAAAAAGAATGAAAAAAGCAAGTTTAGTGATTAAAGAAATTCAAGAGGGAACTTATAATGATGTTTTAAAAGAAGTCTATATTGATGAAAGTCGTATTGAAAAACAACCTCAAAGATATGTAGCAGCAATTGAAAAATTTATTTCACTTTATGGAGATCAAGAAATTGAAATCTATAGTACACCAGGAAGAAGTGAAGTCAGTGGGAATCATACGGATCATCAAAATGGTGAAGTTTTAGCGGCAGCCATCAACTTAGATATTATTGCGGTTGTTTCTAAAAATGATGTGGTGAAAGTTTTATCAGATGATTATGATTTAAAACCTATTTCTTTAGATGATTTATCGAAAAATGAAAATGAAGTAGGAACATCTGAAGGACTAATGAGAGGCGTTCTTGCTCGTTTTAAAGAATTAGGTTATGACATTGGTGGATTTAACGGCTATATGACAAGTGATGTTTTACAAGGCTCAGGGTTATCTTCATCAGCAGCCTTTGAAGTTATGATTGGAACCATTCTTTCAGGTCTTTATAATGAAATGAAAGTCGATCCTGTCGTGATTGGACAAGTGGGACAATATAGTGAAAATGTATATTTTGGAAAACCATGTGGTTTAATGGATCAAAGTGCTTGTTCAGTAGGAAGTTTGATTCATATTGATTTTAAGGATAATAGTAAACCTGTTGTCGAAAAAGTAGATGTTGAATTTTCTTCATTTAAACATAGTTTATGTATCGTAGATGTCCATGCATCTCATGCAGATTTAACAGATGATTATGCAGCTGTTCCTTATGAAATGAAAAAAGTAGCTCAATTCTTTGGCAAAGAAGTTTTAAGAGAAGTAGATGAAAAAGATTTTTATAATCAATTAGTAGAAGTAAGAAAAGAAGTGGGAGATCGTGCGATTTTAAGAGCAATTCATTTATTTAATGAAAATAAACGTGTGGAAAAAGCAGTATCTTCTTTAAAAAATAATGATTTTGATACGTTTAAACAAGTTATTAAAGATTCAGGAGATTCTTCATATAAATACTTACAAAACGTTTATTCAAATAAATATCCAGATAATCAAGCTGTTTCTTTGGCCCTTGCTTTATCAGAAGGTATTTTAGAAAATCATGGTGTATGTCGTGTTCATGGAGGTGGATTTGCGGGAACAATCCAAGCCTTTGTAGAAGATGAATACGTTGATCATTATAAAGAAGAAATTGAAAAGTATTTTGGTGAAGGTTCTTGTCATGTCTTAAAAGTAAGAAAATTTGGTGGAATGAAGGTACTTTAAGATGATTAAAATAGAGAAAGTAGAAAATAATATTGATTTAATTACACTTAAAAATGATGAATTAGAAGTTGTTGTTTCTAATTATGGATGTACGCTTGTTAAAGTGTTGATGAAAGATCAAGCAGGAAATGTTGATGATGTGGTTTTAGGATATGATGATTTTAAATCTTATCAAACATTAGATGCCTATATTGGGGCGCTTGTTGGAAGAGTTGCTAATCGTATTAAAAAGGGAACTTTTGAATTAAACAGTCAAACTTATCATTTACCAATTAATAATGGACCTAACTCCTTACATGGAGGAATCAAAGGCTTTTCTTATCAAGTATTTGATTATCAAGTGCTTGATGAAACAAGTGTTGAATTCCATTATGTTTCTAAAGATGGGGAAGAAGGATATCCTGGTGAGTTAGATTTTAAAGCAATCTATTCACTTGAAGGCGATACACTTACCATGCATTATCATGCAACTACTTCGAAAGATACGCTTATTAATATTACGAATCATTCGTATTTTAACTTATCTGGCAAAAAAGAAAATGTATATCAACATTTATTAAAAGTTCATGCTGATCGTTTTGCTTGCATTGATCCTGATGGACTCCCTACAGGTGAAATAAAAGATGTCAAAGGAACATCTTTTGATTTCAATGAATTTGCCTATATTGGAGATCGTGTCGATAATGATGATGAACAATTACAACTTGGTAAAGGATTTGATCATCCAATGATCTTTAATACAAAAGAAAACCAAGTTGAATTGGTTCATGAAAAAACAGGAAGAAAATTAACCGTTTCAACGACTTTATCACAAGCACAAATCTATACAGCAAATTATTTAGATGGTCGTCTTGGTAAATATGGACAACATTACAATGCCCGTGATGCCATTTGTATTGAAACACAAAATATGCCGGATGCGATTCATCTAGAAGAAAACCCAAGTACGATTTTAAAAGCAGGCGACACTTATGATGAAAAAACATCTTATAAATTTGAAGTTATAAAAAATCTCTAGAGAAAAATCTAGAGATTTTTAAATACACGAATTTCTTTCGATTAAAAAACAAGGTAAAAGAATTTTGATCGGTGAAATATTTTCATTATGTTTAAAAGCATCAAAAAGTTGTCTAGCGGCCATAAAGCCCATATCAAACGTTGGCGCAAAGACTGTTGTAAGCGGTGGATCGGTATAATTGGTTGTTTCAATATTATCAAAACCAATGATTGATATATCTTCAGGTATTTTGATGTCATATTGTTTTAAAGCACGCATGGCACCAATAGCGATAGGATCGCTTGCTGCAAAAATGGCGGAAGGAAGTTTCTTGTTTTTAATAAGTTCATAAGTCATATTAAAACCAGATTCAATTGAAAACGTTTCTTCGTTTATAGAATAATCAATGTTGTATTCTTTACAATAGTATTCAAAATATTCTTTTCTTTGATCATGATAGAGCTTATCATGAATTATTTCTTTACCACCTAAATAGGCAATTGAAGTATGTTTTTGACTTAAATAAGAAACCACATCTTTAACTGCATTTTTAAAATCAAGTAAAATACAACATTCATGAATAGGATCAATATTCATATCTAAAAAAATAACATTTGAACATATCTTTTTATATGTTTCAATATCTTCTTGACTGTATTTCCCAATACAAACTAAACCTTGAATATCTTCTAATTGATTTAAATAATCAACATCTGTCTTAAAAACACGTTTGATAGCAATCTTGTTTTTAAAACAATATTCTTCTACTCCTTGACGAATACTTAAATAATAAGGGTCATTGGATTCTTCAATAGGAGATATCCATTGAATGATTCCTAATGTCATCACTGTATCATAGATTTTTTTATTTTTCTTTTTATAACCAAGCTGATTAGCTGCATCAAGAACACGTTGTCTTGTTTCTTTAGGAACAGACAAAGTAGGATCATTATTTAAAATACGTGAAACACTGGCGCTTGATACTTTCGCTAATTCAGCAATATCTTTTATTGTTGCCATAAAAACCTCCAATCTATAGTTATTTTATCATTTAGTAAATTTGAAATCAATGTTTACTAAAATATCGTCTTCGTTTACAAAATGTCTATTCAAAGGTAAAATAAGGTGTAAAGAAATGAGGTAGTACAATGAAAATAAATGAATCAAAATATGGCTTTGTCGTTAAAAAAAGGACAGAAGTCAGTGAACTTAATGCAACAATGTATGAAATGGAACATATAAAAACCCATTTAAAACTTGCTTGGTTAAAACGTGATGAAGAAAATAAAACATTTGGTATTGCGTTTAAAACCTTACCAAGTGATGATAGTGGGGTTTTTCATATTTTAGAACATTCGGTCTTATGTGGTTCTAAAAAATACCCTGTTAAAGAACCTTTTGTAGAATTAAAGGATTCAATAGAATTTAAAGTATATGTTTTGGTGGAAAAGAAGAGTATTCTAAATCAGAAAAATTACTATATTAAACTAACAGACAGTAATGATTTTAGAATGTTATAAAGAGTAAGGAGTTGTGAGTCTGTGAAATAAAGTCTGTAAATAGACATTCTATGATAAGTGATGGAGCTGTAAGTTCATGAAATGAGCTTGCAGCTCTTGTTTATATAACTAGCATATAAAAATACCCATGTCAAGGACGCCCATTTTATAACGGGCGTATATTCATCCTTGATATTGGGTATTTTTTATGCTATTCAGGCAAACGGCCTTCGTACATAATGCTCAGTTCTCCATACACCTGAGCCCAGTTTCTTAAGGTCGTTGTCCATTTCTTCGTTGCTTCAAACGTTGAAAGGTACAGAGCTTTCAACAATGCCTTGTCGCTTGGAAATACACTTCTCTGACGATTAAGTTTCCTGTATGTTGAATTTAAACTTTCAATGGCATTGGTTGTATATATTACTTTTCGTACAGTATCTGAAAATTTAAAAATAGGTGATATTACGTCCCAATTGTCCTTCCATCTTTTCATTGAGTTTGGATACTTCGGAGTCCATTTCTCAGTTACCCTGTCTAATGCTTCGAGAGCTTTTTCTTCATTAACTGCTTGATATATTGTCTTAAGGTCTTTCGCAAAGGCTT
>ERZ825137.2525-NODE-2525-length-21024-cov-5.789165_pt1 | contig 21024 bp, 19 predicted proteins | sample MGYA00519873_ERZ825137 | MGnify/ENA primary metagenome ERZ825137 (study PRJEB31778, sample SAMEA3449190) | human gut metagenome | biome: human gut; feature: human-associated habitat; material: faeces | place: United Kingdom | collected 2010/2012 ...
TTGACATAAAAAATGCACCTCCATAAGTTTGTCTAACTTCTGGGGTGCATTTCAGCGGGTGGGCGTTTTTCTTTATTATGGATTCTCGAATCGGCCTATTGTCGATTGTTTGCAACCGGTTGCTTTTATCGGTTGTTGCGCTGCCGGCAGTACAATGCGTAGCCTCCGTTTTTTTGCTGCGTATGTTACGTTTTACGATTTTACGTCAAAAAAGGGAGGACAAACGATATGTTACTTGCTTTCCGATTTTATTTCTTCGATAAGGGAGGATAAAGCCGTTTCAAACTTTACTCCGTACCAGTGTGTTGTGTCGGTAATTGTGTTTTCGATACAACGAACGGTGTAGTTAGCAGCGATTCGAGCAGCGTCGAAAGGATTTATGCCGTTAAGCAAAGCTCCCGTAAATGCAGATGCGTATACGTCGCCGGTGCCGTGGCAACCTCTGTTTATTCGTTTATGTTTATAATATCGTATCTTTCCGTCATAAACGACTACTCCGGTAAATGACGGATCGTAGCTTACTCCGGTCAAAACTATGGTTTTTGCGCCGAGCGAGGCAAGTGCCACACAAATTTCGGTTATATAACTTTCGTCGTAATTTTCGCAATACGGTATCCCTGTAAGCAGACATGCTTCCGTTATGTTTGGGACGAGGTAGTCAGCGTTTTCGCACAGAGATTTCATCTTTTGCACGAAATCGAGATCGAATCCCGGATAAAGTTTGCCGCAGTCTGCCATGGCGGGGTCGATAACGGTAATGCCGCCCGGATTGAGGGTTTCCTTTATAAAGTCTTTAACATAGTCTATTTGTTTTGCGCTGCCGAGGTAACCTGTGTATATCGCATCAAAAGTAATGCCCTCGGAAATCCAATGCTTTTTTATAAGCGGCATGTCTTCCGTTAGGTCTCTGAAAGTATAATTTTTGAATCCGGAAGTGTGGGTTGATAATACCGCCGACGGCAAAATGCACGTTTCTACGCCGCAAGCCGAAAGAATAGGCAAAGCGACGGTAAGAGAACATTGTCCTACGCAGGATATGTCCTGAACGGTTAGTAATTTTTTATATTGCATATGTATCTCCGTAAGGCGAACGTAATGCGCCTATAGTCTAAAAATAATATATCACGACTTATCTGTGTGTGTCAAGTAAATAATAATTTGACATAAGCTGCCGCTAACGTGCTTTGCGCAAATATGAGTTAAGAATGTCGAATGGATACCTATTTTTTTAATCGATAAAATAAATTACAATTATAAATGGAGTCTTGTATGTTGCTTTTTTCGTGCTTAAAGTCGATACGGTGCGGCAACGAAAACGCATTATAAAACTTATTGACAACAACAATTTTTTTTGGTAGAATGTATAGGGAGGAGGGTGAGTATCATGAAGGTTATTTTAACTCAAGATGTAAAAGCGCATGGTAAGAAGGGCGACGTTATAGACGTAAGCGACGGATATGCTCGCAACTATTTGATTAAAAACGGTTTTGCAAAAGAAGCTACAAGCGTTAACCTTAACAGTTTAAAGATATCCAACGAGGCGGAAGCTCACAGAAAGGCGGTGGAAAAAGCGGAGGCGGTAAAACTTGCCGAAAAACTTAACGGTTCCACAGTTACGGTAAAGCTTAAAGTGTCGGAAACCGGCAAAATTTTCGGCGCACTCAACACTCAATCGATAGCAGACGCTTTGGCTAGTCAGGGAATATCGATAGACAAAAAGAAAATCGTGTTGCCCGAGCCCATCAAGACAGTCGGAAGTCATACTGTAATAATTAAGCCGTACGCCGAAGTTCAGGCTACACTGAAGGTAGTTGTCGTCGGAGAATAACCCATGCGTTTTCCCGATATATTCAGAAGGAAGAAAAAGAAAGCCGTCGACAGCGTTCCCGCATTGACAAAGAAAAACAAAGTGGCGTTGTGTTTGGGCGGCGGCGGAGCAAGAGGTTTTGCTCATATAGGCGCACTCAAAGCTTTCGAAGAGAACGGGATAGAGTTCGATTTGTGCGCCGGAACGAGCGCAGGCAGTCTTGTCGGCGCATTTTATTGCGCCGGAATTTCGCCCGATCAACTTGCGGCGTATTCGCACGAGATAAATCTTAAGGACGTTAAGCCGAACAGCATGTTTATACCATCCGATCCGCTTAATATCGGAGAGATTTTTACACGAAGAATGGGCAATATGTACATAGAAGACATGCTTAGACCGTTTTACTGCGTTTCCGTCGATCTCGTCAGCGGTAAGCAAATCATATTTGACAAAGGGCCGGTAAAAGAAGCGGTAAGCGCTTCTTGTTGCGTGCCATTAATCTTTAAACCGCTCGTAATAGGCGATATGCACCTTATAGACGGCGGCGTACTCAATAATATACCGGCATCGGTTTGCCGAATGTTCGGAGCGGATAAAGTCGTTACCGTGGACGTTAATCCTACGAGAGGCGGCGGAACAAACGAGTTGGGGACGATAGATGTGCTTAAGGGGATGTTTTCGATAATGAGCGCACACACTTCGGTGGACGGACTTCGACTTTCGGACGTCGTGATTTCGGTAGATACAGCCGAGTATTCGTCTGCGAAAAAAGACGGATACGAAGAAATGATGCGTAGAGGGTACGAAACGACGATGCAAAAAATAGAGGAGATAAAAGCGTTATTTATATGAAATCAAAGCGTTTATTAGCCGCTTTTTTGTTAGCGGTATCGATAATTGTTTCGGTTGCGTCGCTTTGCTCGACGCAATTTTCTTATGCCGAAGATTTTCCCGAACTCAGAGTTCACTTTTTGGACGTCGGGCAGGGAGATTGTTGCATCATTGAGTTTCCGGACGGCAAAAATATGATTATAGACGCCGGGGATAACAAAAGTTATGTTAAAAATAAAATTAAAACTTACGTAGACGACAATATTAAGAGAGTGAATGAAGGAAAAGTCGTGTTTGATTATGCTATTATGACGCATTCCGACAGCGACCATATAGGTTCGTTTGAAGTAGTTTACAATAACTATGACGTAAAAACGACATATCGTCCTAATCAAAAAGCGATAAACAAAAAGGACGATACATATGCCGATCCGGCGTCTTTGAGTACGGGCGACAGCGGGTTTTGGGGGAATAAAGTAGGTGAAAAAGATACTGCGACCTATCGAAACATGCTTAAGCTGGCGTACGAAAAAAGTGAAAACGTTATCGTAACCAATCCGTACAGCGATACTCAAAATTGTATTAAGTACGACGGAGAAGATATTTATAAAAAATACGAGTTTAATTTTTATTCGCCGTTGAGTCCGTATTACTCGGATAACAACAACTATTCTTCGATAATCGTGCTTTCCTATCAAGGCAAGAATATCGTGCTTACCGGAGATGCAGAGAAGGAAAACGAAGAAGAATTCGTAAATGCGGCAACTCAAGGTATAGGCAGGTATGCGATTTTTAAAGATTTCGGCGCCGACGTAATAAAACTCGGTCATCACGGCAGTAAGACGAGTACGTCCGAAGCATATTTGAATATTGTCACTAAAAACAGCGACCGTAGTAAAGTTTTTGCGATAGTAAGCGCAGGAGCGGGTAATAAATACAATCATCCGCACCAAGAGACTCTCGACAGGTTAAAAAAGTTCGGTTTTTCGGAGGACAGAATTTTGTATACCGAAAAACCCGTTAAAGACGAAAACGGTAATGTCGTTAAAGATAAAGACGGCAACGTAGAGGCAACAAAACAGGACATAGTAATAACCGTAAAGAACGAGAACGGCAATTACGTACTTAAGTACGGCGATGTTGCAGGAGGCTCTGCCTCGGGGAACGGATCGTCGAGCGCATCCAGCAATTCGATTGTAAGTATGGCGGTGGAATGGTTTAACAAACAAGATTTCGTTACCAAGATTACAGTGGTTATAGCTGTTATTCTCGTAGTTTTGCTTATAATCATTGTTTTTGCAAGCCTGTCGAAGCGCAAACGTAAAAAAATAGTGAAAGCGATAAGCGGCAGTTCGAACAAATCGGGTTATTCCCAAAAAGGGAATAGGAGCAGTAAAAAATCGAACGGCGGCAAAAGTTCGAGCAAAAAACGAAAATAACAATATAATAAGGAAGGATGATAATGCAGTCGAGTGAGGAAGAATTTCTCAAAAAGTATGATTTGACTAAATACAATCGCCCGTCGGTGACTGCGGATACGGTAGTTTTCAGGGGCGACAAAGTGTTAATGGTAAAGCGCAAAAACTTCCCCGATAAAGGGAAGTGGGCGCTCCCCGGCGGCTTTATGGAGAAGGGAGAGAGTGCAGAACAAACTGCGGCGAGAGAGCTAAAAGAAGAAACGGGGCTTATCGCAACAAATCTTAGACAACTATGCTTTGTGTCTACACCGCTGCGGGATCCGAGGGGCTGGATTACTACTGTAGTTTTTACCGCAAACGCAGAAGGAGAGCCTTTCGGCAGCGACGATGCCGAGTCTGCTTGCTTCTTGCCGTGCAGTCTCGACGGTAACGTGCTGAGCGTCGGCAACGTCAAAAGTAGGATAGACATGGTTATGAATGGCGAAGATGTGGATATAAATAATTCTACATGTGATAAAGAACTTGCGTTTGATCATGCTAAAATTCTATCTTTTGCATTAAAAAGACGTTCGTTAAAATAAAACTTTGTATAAAACAGTTGATTTTTAAGTTGCGATATGTTATATATAGTGATACTAATTAAAAAGGTAGGTTAAATAAAAACTTATATGGACCCTAGTAGTCGGTGTATAAGCGTTCTCATTTCGTCAGCGACAAACAAATATTGGATTATTCCCGTGCTTGTTTTGTTGCTGGCTTTTTCTGCGTACTTTTCCGCAACGGAAACCGCCCTTACTTCGAGCAATAAGATAAAACTTAAAAGCATCGAAGCCAACGACCCCAAGAGGGCGAAAAAAGCGACTAAAGTGCTAGCGTTGCTCGAAAAGTACGACAAAGTATTGACTTCGATACTTATAGGAAATAACATCGTAAACATTACGGCTTCTTCTATAGCGACCGTACTTTTCGTATCTGTGCTTACAGGCAAAGAAGATATCGCACCGCTTGTTTCCACTATAGTTATGACGTTAGTGGTTTTGCTTTTCGGCGAGGTAACGCCCAAGGCATACGCTAAAGAACGTGCGGAAAGTTTGGCGATGACGTTTTGCGGCACTATAAACTTCTTTTACATAGTGTTTTATCCTCTCGGTTGGTTACTTACGCTTGTAAAAAAAATATTTAAACCTGCGAACTCTTCGACATATACAGAGGATGAGTTGATAACAATGGTCGAAGAGGCTGAAAACGAAGGCGGTATAGATGCGCACGAATCGGAGCTTATACAGTCGGCGATAGAATTCAACGACGTGGAAGTTTACGACATTATGGTTCCGAGAGTAAAAGTCATTGCTATCGAAGACAATTATACGATGGACGAGATAGCCGATGTGTTCAAGCAAAACGGGTATTCGAGATTGCCGGTATATAAAGAAACCATAGATTCGGTAATAGGCGTGATTCACATCAAGGACTTTTACGAATTGTACAATAATGGCGGCAACGATATAAAGAATATTATACAGAGCAGCGTTTGCGTAACCGGAAATATGAAGGTTAGCGCAGCTCTCAGACTTTTGCAAAAGGCAAAAACGCATATGGCTATAGTCGTTGACGAGTTTGGTGGCACTGCCGGCATAATTACAATGGAAGACATTATAGAAGAGCTTGTAGGCGAAATCTACGACGAACATGACGAAATCGAAGAACTTATCAGACGTGACGGCGACGCTTACATTGCGAGCGGTACGGAGAATTTGTCGGAGTTGTTCGAAACGATGGGTAAGGAACCGAGCGACGAAGAACAGTTCGATTCCACAACGGTAGGCGGTTTTGCATCCGAACAGCTCGGTCGAATACCGATGCCCGGCGAAAGTTTTGTGTACAACGGGCTTAAGTTTACGGTAATGAAAGCAGATGAGCGAAAGGTATCCGAAGTAAGGATAGAATTTGCGCCCGAGGAAGAAAAAGAAGACGAAGAAGTCGTCGAAGAATAAATTTTGTAATCTTTGAATACAGATAAATATAAACTACGCATCCGAGAGAAGCAATGCAGCGAATTTCGGATGCGTTTGTCTTTTTCGAGATATGAGAAACGCAAGAAATAGCTGAAGAAATAGCTGATAAAAACTCTAAAATAAATAATTTTTTCGAAAAAACTTTAAAATTACAATTTTTCTTACAAAAAACTGTTGATTTTTTCTTTTACTTAAGTTATAATTGTAGTGTCTTTAGGTATGCGTGTGTACGCAAAACCGACAGACGTAATAAAAAATATGAATTGGAGAGGTGCGTTTTATGGAAGCCGTATTGATTATTTTCATGGTGCTGGCAAGTATTATCGGCATCGGCTCGACAGTTATCGTTACAATGACCGTCGTAAGAGAAAGCAAGGAGCGTAAGGCTGCAGCTAAAGCCGATTGCGACCACTGCGATAAGATACCCGATTGCGATAGTTGCGATAAGGTCGCTAATTGCGACGAGTGTGACAAAATACCCGATTGCGACCACTGCGATAAGATACCCGATTGCGATAGTTGCGATAAGGTAGTAAATTGCGACGAGTGTGAATACAAGAAAGTAGTTGAAGAAGCGGTAAAGGCTTATGTCGGCAAAGAAAAAGCTTATGCTTGCGCAGAAACTACGGCAACTGAACGTTGCGTAGCAGAAGACGTTGCAACCGAACCTGACGCAGAAGAAGCGGAAGTCGTTAAAGCGACGGAATCACCCGAAGGCAACGTTGCGTTCTCGGCGACCAGAGAAACCATCGACGAAAGATATTTGGCTTTGCCCGGCGAATACAAAAATTATTACGATGAGATTGTTAAGCATGCGGCAAGCATCGAGAAGAGCAAGCGTTACAAGAACGCTCGTTACGAAGAGTACAAGGTCGGTAAAAACAGCCTTGTCAGAATGCTTATCAAGAGAGGACTTGTGGTTTGCGAATTCGTTATACCTAACTTCGATTTCCGTAACTACGTAAACGATAATAAGGTTGCTATCAAGCAAGCTCCCATTACGCTCAAAGTTGTAGACGAAGAAAAGCTTCAGATTGCAAAAGATACCATCAATATTGCAGTTAGAGCAATAGAGGAAGAAAAGGAGTACAAAAAAGAACAAGCTCGCCAAAAACGCAGAGAAAGAGCAAGACAGGCGGCTGCTGCGTCCGAGGAATCCGAGGAATAATTATTGTACATATTAGTCACGTTTCTGATTTAACGGTAAAGTCCGTAGCCGATAGGCTTCGGACTTTTTTCTTTCTAAGTGTTGTACTTAGTTTGACAATTCATCTCGTTCATTGTGTGCAGAGAAAGAAAACGAAAGCCGTAATTGACTTTACGTTATGACGCAAAACAATAAATATAGACGCATTTTAATAAGAAGAGTAAGTAAATGCAATAATATATATTGTGAAAACCCTCAAAAGCTACAAAATTTGCAAAAATTTCCTTGCATTTTATCCGTTAATAAGATATAATATGGATTATGTTTTTGATAGCGGAATTGTTTAATGAAAAGTAAATTAAAGAAAATTTTAATATTCGTTGCTTTTTTGGCAATTATCGCCGGACTGCTCTTATTCTTGTTTTCGGGCGAAAATGCAGAAATTCTCAAAAAGATAATTAACGGAGAAATCGACAGGGACGAATTTAACGGATTCGGTTATCGCGGGGTTATTGTTATAGTAATTCTTACGGTTTTTCAGGTTATTTTACCTTTTATGCCTGCGGAACCCGTTCAAGTGCTTTCGGGGATGATTTACGGGGCATTGAATGGGTTTTTAATATGCTTGGGCGGCGTCATTCTAGGCAATTCCATTATCTATGCGCTTTACAAAATTTACGGGGACAAATTAGGTAAATACTTTCAAAAGAAGCTAGATATAGACTTCGAGAAGGCTCGTCATTCCAAACGAGTAGCCGCATTTGTGTTTATACTGTACTTTTTGCCGGCAATACCGTACGGCTTGATCTGTTTTTTTACCGCAACGCTTAAGACAAAATATCCTCGATATATGGCACTTACGACTTTCGGATCCATTCCGTCTATCATTATCGGGATAATGTTAGGAAGAATGACAATGGTAGCAAGTTGGGTGACGTCGCTGATTGTTTTCGTTTCCATAGTCGTTCTTATTGTAATAATGTACGTAAACCGCAAAAAGATTTTTGCGTACGTAAATAAGCGAGTGGCCATGGATAAGGAGTATTCGTCAAAAACGGTTGTAAGAAAAGGAAGCAACTTTTTTGTAAGAAGAGTAATCTGCGCAATTACGTTTTGGTACAATTGCCGCATAAAAGTGCGCATAAACAAGGGCGTGAAAAAATTGGAAAAGCCGTCGCTCGTTTTGGTTACGCACGGTTCGTTCGTAGATTTCTTTTATGCCGCTGCCGTCACTAAAAAGGATAAGCCGCACTTTATTACAAACAGAATGTATTTTTATAAAAAAAGCTTGGGTAAATTTATTAAAGACGCAGGATGTATACCCAAAAGCATATTTACGCCCGACCTTGAAACGGTTAAAAACTGTTTTAGAGTAATAGGCTATAACGAAGTGCTTGTAATGATGCCGGAAGCGAGGTTAAGTACGGTAGGGCAATTTGAAGAGATACAGGACGTAACTTACAAATTTATTCAAAAACTTAATTTGCCGGTATATGTGCTTAGAATCAACGGTAACTATTTTAAATTACCGAAGTGGGCGAAGAAGATGCGAAGGGGCGGATTCGTGGAATGTAATTTAACCGAGCTGTTCAAGGCAGGCGAGGCGAATTCTATACCAATAGAAGAGCTTACGGAAAGAGTAAACGCAGCAATGTACTACGACGATTACGAGTGGTTGCAGGCTCATCCCAGAATCAGGTACAAAGGAAAACTCGCAGAGGGTTTGCATAACGTATTGTACAAATGCCCGGCGTGCGAAGGCGAGGACATGTCGTCAAAGGGCAAAAAGCTGAAGTGCAATTGTTGCGGAAGGGAATATACCCTTGATGACAGATATCGTTTCGATTGTGAGTTTCCTACAATAAAGGACTGGTATGCCTATGAAAAACGTTGTTTGCGCGAAGAGGTTTCCTTAAGTGCTTCCGTTACGCTTTTTCACTCGTGCAAAGACGGTAAAAGCATGCTCGAAAAGACCGGTTACGGACAATGTACATTGGATGCCGCCGGACTTACGTACGAGGGCATTGACGGAGAAAGAGAAATAGTAAAACAATTTCCGTTAAAGCAAATATATCGCATATTGTTCGGAGCCGGAGAGGACTTCGAATTGTATGAAGGCGATGAAATTTGGTATTTCGTACCCGAGGACGGAAGAGAGTGCGTTAAGTGGTATTTGTTCAGCCAGATTCTTAAGGAGAGAGAAGCTCAAGTCGAAAGTAAAACTAATGAAGAGTAGGTGATTATGGATTTTTCTAAATTTATAGTAAAGATTGCCGATACGCAGACAGAAAAAGAACAGACGTATAGGCTGAGATATAAGGAGATGTTGAGGGAATTTAATAACGAGCTTTCTGAGTCCGAAGGATTGGACAAATCGGAGTATGACGATTATGCAAAACTGCTTATAGTGAAGGACGTCGAAAAAGATGAAGTTATAGCGTCTTATCGTCTTACGGATCCCGCAGATCTGCCAAGCGGCATGAAACTCGTTTGCGAGTCGGAGTTTAATATAGATAAAATAAGAGCGACCGGCGACAAAATTTGCGAAGTAAGCAGAGCCATAGTACATAAAGACTACCGAGACGGAGCGGTAGTAATGCTGCTCGTAAAGGGCATGCTAAACTATGTAATCGACAACAAGTTTCGATTTATTTTAGGCGACGCAAGTTTTTTCGGTACGGACAAAAGTAAATACGTCAAAGAGTTATCTTTTTTAGCGCAAAGACACGGTATCGACGAAGCCCTGATGGTAACGTCATTGGACGACGAGCAAATAGAACAAATCGACACGAGCAATTATAACGAAAAAGAAATGTCGAGGATGTTGCCTCCGCTGCTGAGGACTTACCTTATGTTCGGTTCAAAAGTTTCGGATACGGCGTTTACCGATAACGAATTTAAAAGCGTGGACGTGTTCGTTTTGCTCGATACGCAAAATTATAACGAAGCGGCGGTCAGAAGATTTATAAGGTAATTTTATACAGGTTACAAAAACTCAATTACGAATGGATTTCATCTTTTTAATCGTTTTTGCGGCGACAAAAGCCACTCGCAATATACTCGATATAACTTCGAGCGTTTGCTAGGCAGCAACAAAGTTGCAATGCGGTCGGGTTCTCATCGGCGAAAATGCTTCGATAATAGGTGTGGCGAATGGGATCACTAACATAATTATTGTAAAAAATGCGAAGGAAACGATTTAGACGATTCCCTTCGCATTTTACTTATTACGTCGTATTATATACCTGTTATGTCAGATGTTAATCTTCGATTATAACTTCCTTTATTACAACCGGAGTTGTGGGGACATCGTCGTAGTACATCCATTTGCCTGTCGGCGTTTTGCTGATAGCTATCGCTTTGTCTAACGATTCTTTGTCTCTTACCTGACCGAATGCGGCGTATTGTCCGTCGAGATACGAACAGTCGTCTACACATATAAAAAATTGGCTGGAAGCGGAGTCTTTTACGTTAGTACGAGCCATGGATATAACTCCGGATTGGTGACTTATGTCGTTGTTTATGCCATTTTCTCTGAATTCGCCCTTTATCGTAGGGGCGTTTTTTTGATCGAGCCCTTCGTTAAATTCAAAGCCTCCGCCTTGAATCATAAAACCGGGAATAACTCTATGAAAACACAGTCCGTTATAGAAATTCTCTTTTGCAAGTTTTACAAAATTTTCTACCGTAATCGGAGCAACTTCGGGATATAGTTCTAGCCGTATTTCTCCGTCGTCGAATTTTATTGTAGCGTTAATCTTTTTCATAAATACCTCCTGAGTTATTTTAGCATTATGTGGGGCGATAGGTCAACGAAATGAGATAGAAAACGAACTTTCATCAAAAGAAAATAATAACGATTAGAAAAATCGGTAACTTTTTGGCTTAATTTAGGTAAAATAACGGTAGAAAAAGTCTACTTATAATTCGATTTTGCACTTGACATCTTTTTTTTCGTATGGTATCATATAAGGCAAGGGCGGAAGCGGATTTATTTGCCGCATTCGATTATGTCTGTCAGGAGGGCAAATGCAGTTTTTGTGGCTATGGTTGGGAGTGATTGCAGCATCTCTTCTCATCGAATTTATCACAACCGAATTCGTAAGCATTTGGTTTGTGCCCGGTTCTGTGGCGGGAATTGTGCTTGCGCTTTTGGACGTAAGCATTGTTTGGCAGATTCTTGCTGTTACCGTCGTAAGTTTTGCGTTTTTGATAGCGTTCAGACCGCTTGCTATGAAAATGCTTAAAAAAGACGTAAAGACAAATACGGACGCATTAATCGGCAAGAAAGCAAAACTAATCGGAGATATTACCGAGGACAATAACGGCAGCGTAAAATTCGGCGACGTTGTATGGACGGCGACGAGCGAAACCCCGATAAGCGCAGGCGCATACGTGCAGGTAGTGAGCATATCGGGGAATAAATTAATAGTAAAGGAGATAAAACAATGAGTTTAATCAGTTCGGCAGGCAGCACAGTGGGCATAATTGCTTTGGTGGCAGTGGTAGTAATCTTTTTTATAATTTTGGTTACGTCCATAAGGGTGGTAAGACAGGGAACCGCCGTGGTTATCGAAAGATTCGGTAGATACCATCGTACGCTTTCGACCGGTATCAACGTCATTTTCCCGTTTATCGATAGGGCAAGACCCATTATCAGTGTTAAGGAAAAAGTTGCGGATTTCCCGCCTCAGCCCATAATAACCAAGGATAACGTAACAATGCAGATAGATACCGTAGTGTATTATCAGATTACCGATCCGAAACTTTATTGCTACGGCGTGGAAAGACCTATTTCCGCTATAGAAAACCTTACGGCGACAACGCTTCGTAACATTATCGGTGAAATGGAACTCGACGAAACGCTCACAAGCAGGGACACTGTAAACAGCAAAATGAGAGCGATTTTGGACGAAGCGACCGATCCGTGGGGTATCAAAATCAACAGAGTGGAACTTAAAAACATCGATCCGCCGAGGGCTATACGAGAAGCCATGGAAAAGCAGATGAAGGCGGAGCGAGAAAGACGTGAGACCATACTTTTGGCAGAAGGCGAAAAGCGCAGCGCTATTCTTAAGGCGGAAGGCGAGAGAGACAGCGAGATTCTCAGAGCGGAGGCGCAGAAAGAGGCGGAAATACTTAGAGCCGAAGCTAAAAAACAGGCGCTTATCATTGAGGCGCAAGGTCAGCAGGAAGCGATAAAACTTATCGTGGACGCAAAGCCGGACGCAGCTTATATCACGTTGCAGGGTTACGAAGCGCTTAAGACGCTTGCGGACGGAAAAAGCACAAAACTTATCGTTCCCAGCGAATTGCAAAACGTGGCTACCCTTTGCTCGACTATAAGGGAAACGTTGACGGCGACCGAAGCAAAAGAAAAACAAAACGATAAATAAAATAACTGAAAAGGATACAAAATATTTGTATTACGGTTAATCAATCAAAGCCGTTTCGAGTTAATCGAAGCGGCTTTTTGTCAGCAAAGTTATTGACAATATTTTTTAGGTATGGTAGACTTTTAAAGGAGGTGCCTTAGGAATGAAATCTAAATTGTTTGCTTTGATGCTTATGTCGGTTTTGGTTGGTTCGATATGTCTTTGCGCATGTGAAGAAGATCCCCCGCAAATAGAGTACAGAGATATGGCTAACGCCGAAATAATTACGCTTTATAACGACGTTACGAATTACGATAATTATCTCGGAAAAAAGGGCGCTAAGATAAAATTAGACATTGCAGTCTCACAGGACAGTCGCACTATAGCCGCTGCGCTGGATGCAAAAATAGATGCAAGAGACAACGCTAACGTTATGCTTAATGCGTGTGCGGATATTACAATCTCTGCGCCTAAGGCTGCGTCGAAAGGCGGCGGCGTTGCTCCAATGAGCGTGTCTTCGCCGATATTCGATAAAAAACAAGTTAAGTATTCCGTTTTTGTGGATAAATCTGTCTTTTATGTAAGTAAAACGCAAAACGGAAACGTCGAATATGATTCCGAACAATTGCCGAGCGTAGGCGGAACTTCCGGTAACGTAAATTCGAGAGATAACGTAAATCTGTTGATAAGTACCGCACTTTCTTACGTCGATTTTAACATATCCGAGTATACCGAATATATAAGCGGTTCTTGTTACGATGACGACGGACATTATATAATAACCGTTGATTATCCGGGTGGGGAAGAGCAAGGAGTTGCTGTGGAAGCGTTCGTGTTAAAACTCGATATGATTTCGGATGGGCTTACGGCGAATAGCGCAAAAATCGAATTTAGGGCCCAAGGCGTTACCGTAACCGGCGAGTTTGGTATAGGCGACACGGAAATTCAAACTTTTTCTGATACCGAAAAAGCTAAGTACAACGGCACGCTCCTCGACGATTTTTCAGAGGGCGTTGCAGGCGACTTTTACGGTAAGTGGATCGGCGGCGGTTGCGAAGTGCAAATTTCCGAAAAGTCGGCATCTGCAACGGTAGAAAGCAAGAGCGGATCCGTAAAATTCTTTAGCTTGGGCAAGTATGCCGTTTTGGGCGGCGACGCAGGGCTTTATATTTTGCATCTTACTGACGAAGGAATGGAACTTAGCGACGGCTTTAAAAGTTATAGCTTGGTTAAGGCATCGGAGTAAGTCGATTCGATTTCCATAGCGGACAATATAAGATATTCGATTTTATCGGTTACGGCGGAAGAACAAATTTCGCCGTAACATTTTTTTTGTAAACGTTGTCGTTTTGTTATAAGTTTGTTGACAATGGACAACAAATACGGTATAATATAACATACGTTATACAACAATGGATTTTTAACGGCGAGGTGTAAACGATTATGCTGAAAATAGAACATCTTACAAAAAAATACGGCGAAAAAACGGCAGTGGACGATTTGTCGCTTACGATAGAAAAAGGCGAAATTTACGGCTTTATAGGGCATAACGGGGCAGGCAAGACGACCACGATAAAGGCGGTCGCAGGTATACTTGCGTTTGACGACGGAGATATAAAGATAGACGGAATATCCGTAAAAGAACAACCTACGGAGTGTAAGCGTCGGATAGCTTATATTCCGGACAATCCCGATTTGTATGAATTTATGACGGGAATAGCATATCTTAACTTTGTTGCCGACATTTTCGGAGTGAGTAAGTCGGATAGAAGACAGCGGATTGCGAAGTATTCGGCAGCTTTTGAAATAACAAAAGACTTAGGCGGCGTCATATCTTCGTATTCGCACGGAATGAAGCAAAAGCTTGCAATAATTTCGGCATGGATTCATCAGCCTCAGCTTGTAATTATGGACGAACCGTTTGTCGGATTGGATCCTAAGGCTTCGCATCTTCTAAAGCAAATGATGAGAGAAAAGTGCAGCGAGGGCGGAGCGATATTTTTCTCGACGCACGTTTTGGAAACGGCGGAAAAACTGTGTGACAAGATAGCTATAATTAAGGGTGGTAAGCTTATCAAATCTGGGACAATGGAAGAGGTCAAAGGCGACGAATCGCTGGAAAACGTGTTCCTTGAATCGGAGGCTCCCAATGCTTAAAACGCTTATAAAAAAACAGTTGCTCGAAATCAACAGGGCGTTTTTCGTAAACGGGAAAACGGGCGTAATGAAATCAAAGAAATCCATTGTCGGCTATATTGTATTTTTTGTCGCAATGATTTTGCTTTTGTCTGCGTTCTTCTTCGTTGCGTGCATGGCTTTGTGCGTGCAGTTTGCTCAAACCGATTACAGATGGATTTATTTTACCGTAACGGGCGGAGCAGCGATTTTGTTCGGCGTGTTCGGTAGCGTGTTTAATACTTTTGCAACACTGTATTCGGCAAAAGATAACGATTTGTTGCTTTCTATGCCCATTCCCGTAAAATTCATTCTCGTTTCGAGACTTTTCGGCGTGTATATAATGGGCGCTCTTTACAGCGGAGTGTTTTTTTTTGCCTGCTATGATAGCCTATTATGTATTTGGTTCGCCTACGCTTTTGGGAGTAATCGGGTCGATAGCGGTGTTTGCGATTATAACTGTATTTGTGCTCATACTGTCGTGCATTTTAGGATACGTCGTAGCGAAAATAAATCAAAAACTAAAAAATAAAAGCTTTTTTACCGTGCTTATTTCAATAATGTTTATTGCAATATACTACGTCGTTTTTGCAATGAGCGAGCAAATCATAAACGGGTTGGTAGCTAACGGCGAGTCGATAGCGTCCGGAATAAAGCTATACGCATATCCATTTTATATAATGGGTAAAGCCGCCGACGGAGATATTTTAAGTATTGTCGTTTCGGCAGCGGTTATAGGGGCAGTGTTCGCTTTGGTGTACTTTATTCTCAATAAGAGCTTTTTAAAGATCGCAACCTCGTCGACGGCAACGGCAAAGGCAAAATCGGTAGGGGATAAAGATTACAAAGTGAAAAGTCTCAAAAACACGTTACTTTGTAAGGAATTTAAAAGATTTGCTTCCGACGCAAACTATATGCTTAACTGCGGGATAGGGTTATTGTTCGAAGTGGCTATCGGAGTAGTGGCATTTATATTTTCAGACGATTTGTCGCTGCTTATGAAAGAACTTGCCGAAAATATAAATTTAAGCGTGGGAGTCGTGGTCGCCGGTATAGTATTATTTGCCTCGAATACTACGAGCATTACCGCAGTTTCCGTTTCTTTGGAGGGTAAGAGTTATTGGCTGACGAGGTCGCTTCCCGTGCCAACGGTCGATATACTTAACGCAAAGGTAAAAGTTCAGGATATTTTGACGGTATCTACGGCGGTTGTTGCGTGCCTTTGCGTGGGCATCGCATTAAAAATCGGCGTAACGGAAACGGTTTTTGCCACAGCGGTCGTAGTTCCTAATATTATGTTTTTTTCTCGCCTTGGACTGTTCTTAAACCTCAAATTTCCCAATCTTAAGTATACTAACGAAACTATAGTCATCAAACAAAGCATGAGCATTTTTTTAGTTATATTGATCGGTTCGGTTTCCGATTTGGCGATAGTTTTCGGAGGAATCTTTCTCGGATTTGTTCCGTCGTGGCTGCTATGTGTCATTTTTGCGGTGTTTTTTGTAGCGCTTTGCGTGTTGACGGACTGTTGGATAAAGCGTATGGGCGTAAAAATTTACGAATCGTTAACTTGATTTTGTCGAGAGCGGACAATTTCGGGTGCATGGGGAGATAAACACGGATGTCGGAGGGTGTAAGATATCGAAGGTAAAGCGTAGCGGTTGATTCCTCTATCCTTAATCGTATATAACGGCAACGGAATTTACCCGAGTCCGATTATAACAATGATTTAATAGTCTCATAGATATGGAAAAACGGCGTTCTTTTATTTTAAAGGACGTCGTTTTGTATAACGAAAACCACGCTATAGCGGCGGAAAAAGATTAACCGATGAACAAAACAAAAACTCCGATTTTGTTATAACGGGACGACCTGCCGGTAAAAGAGATAAAACACAATCGGACATATTAAAATGAAAGAAAGAACAAGATAGCGTCGGTATAGCGTCGGTAAAAGTTTGGCGCATACGAAACGGAATTGCAGGTATTGCATACTGTTCGTGCGGAATATCGCAGAAAGGTATTTTATGAAGCGAACGGAGTAGAAACAAGATAAATATTGAATATCCATATTACATTACACGTTGCGCAGTTGCGATTATACAAAAGCAAACGCATATTTTTTTGTTTTTGACTTGCAAACGATTGACTTTGCTTGCGCCGTTGTAGTAGAATAACTATTGTGCGAAATTTTTATAAGTCGCACATTTGATTGTCCTAACCTATTTTTTCGGGGCGGGCAAGACTATCTTAAAAAAGGAGGTAGAGTAATAATGCCTACGATTAACCAGTTGATCAGAAAGGGCAGAGAGCAGGTAAAGTATAAGTCGCTTAGTCCTATACTCGAAAACAATCCTCAAAAGAGAGGTGTTTGTCTTTCGGTTACCACCACTACGCCCAAGAAGCCTAACTCGGCACTTCGTAAGATTGCCAGAGTTCGTCTTGTAAACAAGATGGAAGGTACTGTTTACATTCCGGGAATCGGACACAATTTGCAGGAACACAGCGTCGTGCTTATTCGTGGCGGCAGAGTGAAGGATTTGCCCGGTGTGAGATATCACATCATTCGCGGCACGCTTGATACAGCAGGCGTAGCAAAGCGTAAGCAAGCCCGCTCGAAGTACGGTGCTAAGAGATCCAAGTAATAGCACCATCGAAAAAAAGAAAAAATTTAAAGGAGGAAATTAACTATGCCAAGAAGAAGCGGAGTTCCTCATCGTGACGTGTTACCCGATCCGAAGTTCGGCAGCAAGGTCGTTGCCAAGCTTACCAATCAGGTTATGCAGGACGGAAAGAAAGGAACGGCTCAATCGATCGTTTATGAAGCGTTCGATATTATAAAAGAAAAACTCGGCGCAGATCCCATGGACGTTTTTGCCAAGGCTATGGAAAACGTTATGCCCGTGCTCGAAACCAAAGCTCGCAGAGTCGGCGGTTCGACCTATCAGGTTCCCATCGAGATCAGACCGGAACGTAGACAAACGCTTGCAATAAGATGGATTGTTTCGTTTGCTCGTAATCGCAGCGAAAAAACCATGAAAGAAAAACTTGCAGGCGAGCTTATGGATGCTTACAATAACACCGGCGCATCCGTAAAGCGTAAGGAAGAAATGCACAGAGTAGCTGAGTCAAACAAGGCGTTTGCTCACTACCGCTGGTAACAGAGAGGTATCAATAGATGAGTGACAGACAGTTTAGTTTGGAAAACACCAGAAACATCGGTATAATGGCTCATATCGACGCAGGTAAGACCACTACTACCGAACGTATTCTTTTTTACACAGGTAAGGTTCATAAGATCGGCGAAGTACATGAAGGCGCCGCAACCATGGACTGGATGGCGCAGGAGCAGGAGCGTGGTATAACCATTACTTCGGCTGCTACCACCACCCAGTGGAAAGGTAAGAGAATCAACATTATAGATACCCCGGGCCACGTTGACTTCACTGTAGAAGTAGAACGTTCGCTTAAGGTACTGGACGGAGCCGTAGCGGTATTTTGCGCAAGAGGCGGCGTTCAGCCCCAGTCCGAAACGGTATGGCGTCAGGCAGATAAGTATGGCGTTCCCCGTATTGCATACGTTAATAAGATGGACTTCCAGGGCGCAAACTTCTTTAATGTAATCGACATGATGAAGACTCGTCTCGGAACCAATCCCTTGGCTATTCAGTTGCCCATAGGTAAGGCTGACACGTTCGTAGGTATGGTAGACCTCGTCACCATGAAAGCGGACATCTATACCGACGACCTCGGTACCACCATGGAAGAGACGGATATCCCGGCAGATCTCGTAGATATGGCTAAAGAATATAGAGCCAAGATTCTTGAGGCTGTAGCCGAGAGCGACGACGCTTTGATGGAGAGATATTTCGAGACCGAAGGCGAAGACTTTACCGAAGAAGAGATAAAGACTGCGCTTAGAAAGCTTACTATTTCCATGAAGTACATCCCCGTTATTTGCGGCTCCAGCTACAAAAACAAGGGTGTACAAAAACTTTTGGACGCAGTAGTTGATTACATGCCGTCTCCGCTCGACGTTCCGCATATCAAGGGACTTACTCTTGACGGCAAAGAAGAAGAGAGAGAAACCAGCGACGAAGCTCCGTTTTCAGGTCTTGCATTCAAGATTATGGCAGATCCGTTCGTAGGTAAGCTTGCGTTCTTCCGTTGCTACAGCGGTACGCTCGAAAGCGGTTCGTATGTTCTTAACTCCACCAAAGGAAAGAAAGAAAGAATCAGCCGTATTCTTATGATGCATGCAAATAGCCGTACCGAAATTCAAAAGATTTATTCCGGCGACATTTGCGCATTCGTAGGACTTAAAGATACTACTACCGGCGATACGCTTTGCGACGAAAAGAATCCTATTGTTTTGGAAAGCATGGAATTCCCCGAGCCGGTTATAAACGTTGCTATCGAGCCCAAGACCAAAGCCGGTCAGGAGAAGATGGGCATTGCGCTGAACAAGCTGGCCGAAGAGGACCCCACCATGCTGGCTGAGCTTGCCTTTGACCGGCTGCGCTGGCCCGTGGCCCTCACCGAAGAGGCCCGCGGGCAATACACGGCCTACCTGGCAGAGCACACCTTTCTGGCGGCCAGGCGGCTCATCCGGGAGGAGGACGACGAGGGGCTGCGGTTTTTGTGCAGCCTTGCCGTGTTTACCGCCCAAGACCTGAACCAGGCCCGGCAGCTGGCCCAGCGGCTGAAAAAGCCCCGGGCGGCCGCGCTTCTGCTGGCCCACCAGCGGGCCGCCTTTGCCCCAAAGAAAAAGAGCTATTCGTTCGACTGAACCCAACCAGACGCCGCCCCATCCATGCGCCGCCGGAAAGGAGGCCCGCAATGCCCAAAACCGAAACCCAGACCCAATGGCAGGACCGGATGGCCCTGGAAGTGCTGGAGGTGACCCGCAGCGAGCTGTATCTGCACCTGCGCTTTCTTAGCCTGGCCATCGGTGGGCTGACCCCCACCCCCAGCACCCAGGTGCGGGGAATGGGCACCGACGGCCTGCGCCTTCTGGCTGAGCCGGAGCGGCTGATTCGGGTGTTCCCCAAAAATCCGGTGCTGCTCAACCGCGAATACCTTCACCAGCTGCTCCACTGCATCTTCCGCCACCCCTTTTTCATTGCGGACCACGACCGGCCGCTGTGGAGCCTTGCCTGTGACATTGCCGCCGAGTGGAGCATCGACCGGCTGGACCTGCCCTGTGTGCGGCGCATTGCCGGGTGGGTGCGCACCGAGACCTACCGCCGGTTGGGCGAGGCACTGCCCGCCATGGCCGCCGAGCCGATTTACCGCCGTCTGGAAGAGGCGCATCTGGATGAAAAGCAGCTGCTCATGCTGCAGAAGGAGTTCCGCGCCGACGACCATCGCTTCTGGCCCAAGCCCGGCGACCAAAGCCCCCAGGCGCGCCAGGCCGCCGATCAGTGGAAAAACCTGAGCCAGCAGATGCAGACCGAGCTGGAGACCCGCCAGAAGGACCCCGGCCAGGGCGGCGAAGCCCTGGCCATGCAGGTGAAGGCCGCCAATCGAAGCCGCCGCACCTACCGGGATTTTCTGCGCCGGTTCGCCGTGCTTCGGGAAGAGCTGAAGGCCGACCCGGACAGCTTTGACCTGGGTTTTTATTCCTACGGGCTTTCGCTGTACGGCAATCTGCCCCTGATCGAACCGCTGGAAAGCCGGGAGACCATCAAAATTGAGGAATTTGTGATTGTGGTGGACACCTCCCTCTCCTGCTCCGGCGAGCTGGTGAAGAATTTTCTGCGGGAAACCTATGGCATTCTGCGCCAGAGCGAGAGCTTTTTCCGCCGCACCAACATCCGCATTCTGCAATGCGATGACCGGGTACGCACCGACCAAAAAATCACCGACATGGACCAGCTGGCCGCTTACATGGAAGCCTTCCAGCTGGTGGGCGGCGGCGGCACCGATTTCCGCCCCGCTTTCCGCTATGTGGATGAACTGATCTGCGCCGGAGAATTCCACCACTTGAAGGGGCTTTTGTACTTCACCGACGGTTTGGGTCGGTTCCCCGCCCGGCGGCCGGCCTACGACGCAGCCTTCCTGTTTCTGGGCAGCCAGTACGAAGATGCCGACCTGCCCCCCTGGGCCATGAAGCTGGTGCTGGATGAGCGGGAGTTTGTCCCGAAGGCTGGCTCCGCCGGTTCTGCACCGCACTGATCGTCTTTTTTCGTCTGTTTGAAACCGGGCTGACCGCTTGCGGGCGCGGCCCCTGCCGTAAAAGGAGTTGACTGCCTTGA
>ERZ825137.2526-NODE-2526-length-21021-cov-3.462463_pt1 | contig 21021 bp, 27 predicted proteins | sample MGYA00519873_ERZ825137 | MGnify/ENA primary metagenome ERZ825137 (study PRJEB31778, sample SAMEA3449190) | human gut metagenome | biome: human gut; feature: human-associated habitat; material: faeces | place: United Kingdom | collected 2010/2012 ...
GTTCCCAAGAGGGAACGATTGTTTGTTTTGGGTGCGAGAAAACCACCTTGCCTAGGGCATCTACACTCACCTGCGTGACCGCTGGAAGCAGGAGATCACCGACCGCATCAACCAGTGCCTGGCCGAATTGCAGCAGGGCAAAGGACCAGACTGTCCTTAATCCTTACGACATTTTTACGACATAACAGCGCATTTCTGAGCAGATAAGAGCATAATAGACCACAGCGCTAAAACAGAGGAAAAGTCGCAATTTCTCTCTTTTTTCATGCTTAAATATGCTAAAATCAAAAAAGAACCGCTGAAATCACAACAATTTCAACGGTTCTTTTTGGCGGAGAAGGAGGGATTTGAATTCTGAATTCGATAACTATATACCATAAATATCATCAATTCTATAATATTTTCACCTGTTTTTGCAACTTTCATCAACCGTTTTACGCTATACCCTCATGCCTTATCAAGCTAGTTGGGGTCAGAATTGGGGTCAAACAAAAGCGCCCGGAGCACTGCCCCAGGCGCTTTATTTCATTCTGCTTTACACCTTTGCTCGCACCAAATAGTAGACCTGCTTCGTCCGGTCGTAGTGGGGAGCGATAGGGCCGATGTCGGTGTAGTGGCCGTCCTGGGTGTTGGCGCGGAAGGGGCCCCCGGCGTCGTACCACTTACCGCCCCCCGCATAGATTGCCAGGTTGCTGTCCCAGACGCACACGTCGCCGGGGCGAAGGTCATCCAACTTGTCCCAGGTCTTACCCTTGGCCTGGATGACCTGACAGCCCAGCAGGTTGCCAGTACCGGTGACCTTGCCGTTGTCGTGGCTAATGCGCTTGCCAGCCGTCAGCAGACCGACATCCTGCAAGACCCAGGACACGTAGTGGGAGCAGGTGGCGCCGGGGTGTTCCAGCTTTCGCGTCGCTTCGAAGGTGGACTTGGCGCGGTAGGTCTTATCCTGGTAGTGCCACTTGTGCTTGACCAGGTAGCTGCCCAGCTCCGCCGCACGGGCCAGGATTGCGTCCCGGATGAGCGCCGCTTGGGTCTTTGGACCTACGACGCCATCGACCGTCAGACCGGCTTTGTACTGGTAGTTCCGCACGGCCTGGTCGGTCTGGATGCCCCAAATACCGTCCTCCGTCAACTGGTTGCCCAGGATGTTCAGGCGGTGCTGGAGGAGCTTCACGGCGCTACCCTGATCGCCCTTGCGGAGCAAGCTGCTGTCGGTGTTTTTGGTCTGGGCGAAGTAGCCGTGGTTGCAGTCCACGTTACCCTTGATACCGGACACCCGCCCCTTACTGGTGTACTGCCAAGCCCAGACCGTGCCGGCGTAGTGCAGCTTGGAACCGTATTCAGCCAGCCACAGGGGGTAGGCACTCAGCCGGTTGGCTTGTAATTTGGTGGTGATAAAGTTGGTGGAGCTGTACAGGCCACATTTGCGGCCTGCTGCCTTGACCGTCTCTAAAAATTTCAGCACGATGTCCGTCCGGGTCTTGGTGCTCAGCGCCAGGATGGACTTCTCATATTCCTGGTCGAAGAAGACCGGCAGATCGAAGGTCTTGCCCTCCAGCACCTTGAGGCAAGTTTCCGCCTCCTGCTGCCCACGTGCTACGCTGTCAGCATAGCTGTACCAGTACGCGCCCACTTTGATACCGGCAGCTTTCGCACCGGCGTAATTCCGCTCAAACTGCTTGTCCTTCTGGTGCAATTCCCGGCCATAGCCAGCTCGAATAATCGCAAACTGTACGCCATCCTTTGCCACCGCCCCCCAGTCAATAACGCCCTGGTGCTCGGATACGTCGATACCTTTCAGTGTCATAGTTTCTACCTCCTTTAGGCCGTCTGCTGGCCAATCTTAGATTTCAGCACTCGGAACTCGATTACGTTGTTGCCGTCAATGGCTTTCGTGAGCGTCATTTTCGCCCCTGTGCCCGTCCCGCTGATGGAGTAGTCCGTACCCTCCACCAGCGCAATGCCGTTCAGATTCGCAATCAGGATGTCCGTGGTGGGGACATACTGGCTGATGCCAATGCTGACCTGGGAGGTGCTGGTGGTGACGCTGACGGTGTTCCGGTATTCCTGGATGTAGGTATTCACCTGCAACTGCCCGGTCAGGGTGGAGAACCAGGAATCAAAAGCTGCTTCCTGCTGCGTCTGCCACGCCTGCATTTGGGCGTAAAATTCTGCGTACGCCGTTTGCCACTGGAGGAAGAGCTGGCTGGTATCCACCTGCTGCACCAGGCCAGTCACCCAGCCGCAAACAGTATTATCCGGTCTGGTGTCGGTAATAGCACTTTGGGTGATGGTCGTGACACCCTTCCCTACATACACATACGCAAGGCAATACTCCAGGGTCGCACTGGTTCGGGTCATGGCCGGTTTGGTGGGAGCGGTCGCATTTGCGCCGTCCACGGCCACGATGCTGATATTCCGATTGGTGTAATCCAACCGCATGACAATGGCTGTATACCGGTTCAGGGTCACATGTGCGGCACTTAGGGTAATGTCCAGCACAGCGTCATTGTCCAGCCACTGGCAGTTGTCGCCCAGGATTGCCCGGCCAGTCTGCACCTGCACTGTCATGCCGGTTCCCGCTCTGACCTGCAATCCGCCGCCGACAGACTCATAGACGCCGGGAGACACCAGGCCGTTGAAATACCGGGACATCTGTTCCGCGTTGTATACCCTGTCATATGTGCCATCTGTCTGCTTTACGGCGTTAAAAAATCCATATTCAAGCGCCATCTATCATACCTCCCATGTGCTGAATGTGGGGATGATGCTCCTGCCGGTGTCGTCATCCGCGTCGATGATCTCCACAATCCTGGGGCTGGCTTCAATCCCGTATTCGTTGATGACCGCTACCACATCTCCCAGGAAATAATCCTTGCCTAGGATATAGTTGGAGCTGACCTCAATTTCTCCTTCAAAGCGCTCCGTTGCGCCCAGCTCGGAGAGCTTTTCTGCGCCCTTTTCGGATAACATCGCTTTGTATTGCTCATCGGCAATCTCGCCTTCGTTGCTGCTGATGTCCCGCGCGTCCACATAGACCTCGTAGCGCTGTAGTCCGCTATAAGCCCCGACCACCTCACGGCGGCGGTCGATGCCCTCCCCTTCCCCGGCAACAAGCGCCGTATTCTTGTATTTCTCTTTTGAGTAGGCATAGTCGCTTCTGATGAGGTTGTCGTATTCTGGGCTGAACACGACATAGGGGTTGGTCGTCTGGCCGTAGGAGCGGTCTGTGCCCTTGTATAGCTCAAACACGAAGGCGTGCCCCCGAACCCACACATCCCAGCCCATCTCACAGGGCGTGCAGACCTCTTGCAGAAAGGCAGCGATCTCGTCCCCGGTGGCCTGGATCTCAATCCGGTCTGTAAATCCCTTGCTCTCGCCAAGGGTGAAATTGCTGATCGCCCGTTCGCTCACGGACGGGGCAATGACGTTCTCTGTCAGAATCTTGCGGATGCCCAGCTCCAGCTTGCCGTTGATGCTGGTTTGATTCCAGATGATGCGGCGGGACAGGATGGATTTCAGGCAGCGCCCCGTGACCGTCAGGGAATTGCCGTCTTCCACATCCGTCTTCGGGTTGACTGTCTCGATGACCATCACATTTCTGTAGGTGTCGCCGTCAATGTCATCCGCTCGGCACAGATAGTAGTCCTCTTGCAGCAGTGAGATCATGGCGTCGGTGGCTGGCAGATACAGCTCAAAATCACCAGGCACGTAATATCGAGTCGTCCAGATGAGTGATGTATACGAATCCACGATGCCCACCATATCAAAGGCTGTGTCAAATACGTAAATATCCACGGCTACACCCCCTCATACTTGTCTGTGTGTTGGAAGGTGACGGTCAGATTGGCAGTCAGGTCATCCGCTACCGTGTAAGTGAATGTGTTTGCGCCGCTGGCAATCTGGAACCACGAAGACCCTCGAACCAGCCGGTTGATGATGTTGGTCGTCACGCCGCCCCGATTCAGCAGAATGGATTTCTGCCCCTTGTTGGTGTTGATGGTGACGGTATCCCCGTCCTGCATGGTCAGGGTCAGCCCCAGCGACTCTCTGGTATCCACGTTGTACAGCACCGGATTAGACACAGGGCCGTTGGCGTGGAGAGTGATCAGTACGCCGCTCTCCACGTCACCGCCGTTGATGATAACCTTGCTGACGTTGGTCTCCTGCTCAGCGAATGGGATGCCCGCATCTGGCGCTGCAAAAGGGAAGTGAAACAGAGGCGTCACACTCCGGAAATCGACCGTCCGCTCCGTCAGGGCCTGGAAGAACGGGTCAGGGCAGATGACGCTGATCTGCGCCATCTGCCGGTTGTCGAACAGGGAGACTTCAAAGGTCTCAATATACCCTTCAATAGAGACGTCCCTGGACGCGTTCTTATAATACAGCTTGCACGGCTTCTTCGGCTTGAAGTACTGGTAGAGCTTGAGCCGGTTCCGCTCGATCTCGTTCTCGATGACGATGGTGAGCACAAGATTCCGCTCGCCCATCCGGCTGCTATTGAAGCGGGAGCCGTCAAAGGACGCCACGACCGCCGTGTTGATGGTCGCCTTGGGCGGATTCAGCCCCTCCACATTGGTGACTGTATAATCGTTGCTGTGAGTCAGTTCCAGCTGATCTCCCCGCTCATTCTCTACTTTCAGCGTGTACATGGTCAGACCCCCTTTGCAAACGCCAGCTGATTTTTCGTCTGACGGTAGATTTCCAGGCGGGAGAGCGCTTTCGGGCTGGTATTGTACTGGTAAAACGTCTGGACAACTCCACCCCGTGTGGCCTGGGTTCCGCCGCCAGCGGAATGGGCGCTGATGGGACTTCCCACCGCAATTCCGCCAGATTCCGCCAGCAGGCTACTGCTGAGTTTGCGCATGGCCTTCTGCGCCACTTTGGCGTTCCTCTCGATGCCTTCTGCGATGCCCGGCGGCAGCCATTTGCCCACCTGGTCTCGCATGACTTTGGACGGAGAGTTGATGCCAAAGGCTTTCTTGAAGCCGTTGATGATACCGTTGCCGAACCCCATGATCTTATCCCCTTGATACCGTTCCACAGGCCGCGCACGATGTCGCTGCCGATAGATAGAAGTTTCCCAGGCAAGCTCTTGATGCCGTTTACCACAGCGTCAAACATATTCTTCGCGCCTTCTTTGCCCTTCTTCCCCATATTCGACGCCCAACTTTTTACGTTGGAAATGACATTTTTCAGGAAGCCCATAACCTTACTGGGCAATGACTTAATACCATTGACAACATTGTTCAAAAAGTTCCGTCCGGCTTCCACGGCCTTGTTCTTCATGTTGATCGCCCAACTCGCCACGTTGCTAATGGCGTTTTTCAAGAAATTATAAATTTTCCCTGGAAGCTGTTTGAAGAAGTTGACCACGTTCGTGAGAAAGTTCTTCCCGGTCTCCACTGCCTTTTGTTTCATGTTACCAGCCCAGGCGGCAACATTGGTAATGGCGTTTTTTAAGAAATTATAAATTTTCCCTGGAAGCTGTTTGAAAAAATTGACAACGTTGGTGATGAAGTTTTTACCGGTTTCCTTCGCCTTGGTCCACATATCGACCGCCCAGCGGGCAACCGTGCCAATGGCAAAACCTAGCGCAAAACCAATATTTTCAGGCAGGTTCTGAAAGAATGTACTAATGCCATCTAGGAAGTTTTTACCTGTCTCCACAGCCTTATCGCGCATATTGATCGCCCACTCACCGATACCGGTTAGCACATTACCAATAAACTCACCAATACGCCCAGGGAGTTGCTGGAACCACTCGATCACACCGGAAACAAAGCCACCCACGGCCTCTTTTGCGCTATTGAACGCACCCGGGATGGTAACCGTAAAGAAGTTCACAATGCCGTTCCACACAGCAGAAAAAGCACTGCTGACCGTCTCCCACAACCCTATCCAGAAGTTGCGGAACGCTTCGGACTTGTTCCACAAAGTCACAAATGCGGCTACCACACCAGCAATCGCCGCAACAATCAAGCCGATAGGGTTCAGGCTCATCACCGCATTCAGGGCGAGCTGCGCCACCTTCATCAATTTCAGCGCCGCCGCACCACTCTTGATTGCCGTGATAAACGCCTGGATTTTCCCGACAACGAAATAGGTCGCCATTGCCGTGCCGATGCCAGCAATCAGCGGACTCCACTCTTTTAGCTTTGCAGCGACGTCAGAAATCATCTCTTTGACCGCCGAGATTTTCTCTACAAACGCTTTCGCGAAGTTTGCGACGGCGGGAGTAACCTGATCGACCAGTGGTTGCAGAAATTCAACCTGCAACGCCCTGCCGATGGAGGCAATGGAGCTGCCAACATCGGCGTATTTCACGTCGTTAAGCTGCTTCATGGCGTCAGTGGTCGTAGCAGCTTTGCCGGAGACGTCCATCAGTGCCTTGACGCCTTCGACTCCAAGGTCTTCCCACATGGTGCCGAACAGGTCTACCCCGGCTTGGTTCTGTTTGACCTGATCGTCCATGGAAAACAGAGACTTTAGGACTTTCTGGGTTGCATCCTGGGCAGTATCACCACCGGCAGCGAAGTCTTTCCGCATCTGGTCGGCGTTAAGCCCAAGTATCTGGAACCCTTCGTCTGTACTTTTAGCCGTATCTTTCGTTCTGATTCCGAATTCTTTCATCGCGTCGCCCAATTTATCGACGGAGAAAGTACCGGATGCAGAGCCGTTGATAAGAGAATTGTAGAACTCATCGGCGGTATAGCCCTGCTGTTTGTAATGCACGGAATACTCGTTGATGGTATCCAGCAGGTCACCGTTCTTGTCCAGGCCATTCTGGGCGCCCTTGACCACCAAGTTGAACGCCTGGTCGGACGTGAGGCCGAACTGCTGCATGAGCATATTGACTGCCCGCATAGACTCGTTCAGGTCGAATCCGAAGGTGTCCCGCAAGGCAATACCATTCTCTGTCATCTTCTCCAGCTTTGACGGGTCGATCTCGCCGGTCTGCTGCTTCACTTGGGCCATCGCCTCGGCCACGTCCTGCATGGACTCGCCGAAGTTGTGGGAGTAGACCCGCTCGATGGAGTCAGAGAACTTCTCCATCTCTTTTGCGCTTGCCCCGGTCTGGGCCTGGAAGTTGGCGTTCGCCTCGGAGGACGCTGTTGCCAGGTCCTTGAATGCGTCCACGGCAGCTTTGATCCCGTTCGACACCAGCTCTGCAAGTGCGCCCTTCATGACGGTAAAGCCGCCGCTCGCATCCTCGGCGGCGTCGCCCACATCGTTCAGACTCTGGTCGAACTTATCCGCCGCACCCTCGGCGTCGCTCAGCTTGGACTGATTGTCCGCTAAGTCACGAGACAGGGACGCGATCTCTTTTGCCAGCGTCCGGGCTTCCTTGGACGTCTCTCCCTGCTCCAGGACGACCTGGGCATACTGCGCCTTGAGCTTGGACAGCTGTGCCTCCTGTCCGCCGATGACAGTTTGCAGGCTTTCCAGGGCGTTCTCCTCTTTCTGGGCAGATTTCGCCGCTTCCGCTTCCGCAGTCTGTACCTCGGCCAGGCGCGCGGAGTAATGCCGCATCTGCGCTTCTGTCTTCCCAATCTCACCCTTCAGGTTGTTGATACGGATGTACAGGTCTTGTGCGCCCTTGGAGTTCTCGCCCTCGGCAGCAACGACTTTGTCATACTCCGCCGTCAGCAGCGCCAGCTTCGCTTTTTGGGCGTCTTCCGTCGCATTCAACTGCTTGAGCTTGGCGCTCAAGCCATCAGCAGATTCCGCCCACCGGTCCATGCCGCCGGTCGCCGCCTTGAATTCCGACGTGGCCACCTTCATGAGCTGGTTGGCCTGCTGCATCCCTTTCTTTAGGTCAGTAATATCTACACTAAATTTGGAAGTAAATTCTTCGGCCACAGTTTCACCACCTTAAAACCAATCGTCACCAGCAGGCCGTCTGATCACTCTGCCCTTCTTCGTGTTCTGCGTTTTCTTCGCCTGCCGGGCTCCATGCTCGTTCAGGCGTTTGACCAGCAGGAACACCTCCCGTACTGGCAAACGCCTGATTGCCGTGGGCGTGTAGGCCGGGAAACGCTCGCACAGGGACACGGTAATGTCAAATAGCACCGCATAAAGAGAAAGGGGGGTATCATCCCCCCCGCTCAGTTTTTTGCGCTGCTGGCTCCCTTCATGTTGATGAACCCATACTTGAGCACGTTGACCAGAATATTCACCACATCACGCATCTTCACACGCTTCAGCTCTTCATCGGTCACGTCCGGGAAGATCTCCTTCAGCAGAGACCGGACGGAGTCGATGCCACCCTTGAGCAGTGCGGCGACCGCACCGACGAAATCGGCGTCCGTCTTGCCGCCGGTCAGGCTGTCCACGTCGATGAGATTGACCAGGTCTTCCACCGTGCCGAACATGATGTCATATTCATCTGCGGTGTAGACCTTTTCCACTTCACGTCCTCTATAGATGTTCAAATTCAGCTGCATATCGCAATCCTCCTGATGTAATTTGAGCCGCGCATCAGCCGGTAGACTTTGCGGTCAGGGTGTCCGGCGTGGTGACGGTGTCGAAGAAGGTGGACACGTTGGCCTTGTCCGCTTCCAGGTCAACATTCATGGCCTTTGCCCGCTTACCGGTCTTGGTGAATTTGTGTGTGGTGGAAATACCAGTGTAGGTGATTTCCTGGCCGTTTGCGTCGGTGCCGTCATCCTCGGTCGCATGCGTGGAATCGGGAATAGAGAACTGACCCTTGTAACGCCACACATAGACTTCCTTGCCGTTGGTCTTCTTTGCCTTGTAACCCAGGGCAAAATACTTGGTCTCCCGCTCGCCCTCGATGAGGACACCCAGATTGCTGTCATACTGCTGACCGGTGATCTCCGCCAGGACTTCCAGCGGGATTGCGGAGACAGTGCAGGTCACCTCGTCAGAACCAGTGGAACTAACCACGACGGCGGGAACATTGTCATAGTAATGGGGCTCGGAGCTGGTCTCCGTCGTCCGACCGATCTCCGCCACACCGGCCAGCTGCTTGACCGTGCCTGTGGTATAGCTTTCGTCATCATCAGCAGTGACTTCGGCGTATACCAGACCTTCCACGCCACGATACTCAAAAATCTCAGCCATAATAAACCTCCTAGTTGATCTCTAAGAACAAAACATTGATACCCCTGCCAGTGTGGGTCGGCTCATCGGTCTCCGCGTCAAAGCCTTTCCCCGGCACGATGAAGCGATTTGCTTTTAATGCATTTATCGCATCGTCCAGCACTCGATATGTGTTGGCAGGGTCGATGGAATAGAAAAACACGTTAAAATCCCACACATAGGAATGAGCCTGATTGTCGTAATGGGAGCCATCCGTTGTCTCCACATTCCAGTACGTGAAGAAGTGGTCCGGATACGGATCTTCCGCTGTGAAGGAACCTTGCCGGTAGACTGGATACCCCAGGCTCTCCAACGTAGAAATCAGCAGATCGACTACCATATCAACCACCCTTCATCCGTTCTGCTATCTCCTCTGACAATGCGTCAGAGATTTCTTTCATTAGCCTTGCGCAGTATTTTTTTCGGGCATAAATATCCTCTAACTTGTAATCCGGCTTCATCCTGGGCGTCCCCGTGATCAGGAACCCGCCCGCGCCCGGCTTGGCATAGTCAAAACCGATTGGCAGCGAGCCGATAGACCCTGTCCAGGACACCTTGGGGTTCTGGATGATGGATTTCGCCGTATCACCCTTCGAGTATTTGCCGCCGGCGGGGAGGTTGCTGGCTCGCACTGCCTCCAACGTGTCCTCCCCTACCGTCTCTCCAATCTGTTCCAGCTGGTCGGTAAAGAACGCTTGTAGGTCACCACCCAGCCCGTCAAATCTTGCAGCAAGGTCTTCAAAGCCTTTGGTATCGAACCCGAACTTGATGCGTCTGCCCATTATGCCTGCCCCTTTACCCGCTGCACCTTGAATTTGCAGAACTGATTCCGCATATTGATGTTTTCCGGTTCGCCCAGCACCTCATATACGGCGTCGGTGGTCAAAACTTTAATGCGGCAATCACTGCCAATGTCCGGGTGGAACCAGGTCTCTACGTTGGCAGTGTCGATCACAGCATACACATCGTTGTCATTCCGCTCCGTCCCGCCGTAGGTCTTGAAGCTGCAATCCAGTCGGACGCCCGTCTCAGGGAAAACCTTCACCCGGACGCCTTTGACCGTCTTGTAAGTGGGAATAAACAGCTCGATCGGCGTCGCATACGGAAACGCCGGCTTAAATCCTGCCATCGTCGCACACCTCCTCAGCCATGTGCCTGATACGCCAGCTGAGCGGCGCGCTGGAGGAAATACTCCGAAAAACCAGCGTCGCCGCTCCCATAATTCCAGAGGTCGGAGACCCCACGGGCAACGACGCCAGGCGTAATATCCGCATTGTCAACGCCTGAATCCACCAGGAACGCCGTGACTTCTTCGATATACCCGTTGATGGTCGCATCCTGATAATCGCCCTGGATGCCCAATAAGGCTTTCACACGCTCTAACATCGTCACCCGCCTCCTCCCTCATCAGCTGCCGCTTGTAGGATAATGATCCGCCATGAACTGGAGGACCTCTGCGATGGTGTCGCCGGTGACATCAGCTGCTTTCTCCGCACATCCCAGCTTGACCGCCAGGTTCTTGAGCGCAATTACGGTATTGCCCATGATAATCCTCCTTACTTCTTCAGGATGAACACGCCGTTGACGTCCAGGAGCTTGCCATCCATGATGCACAGGCCCTTGTTGATGTAGCGGTTTTTATCGTCGTCGAACCAGCGCTTGAAGCCAATCTGCAAATTGGAGTTGATCGCGTAGTCAGTGGGCTTGAGGTAGATCGCCCAGGCGTCCCCAGTGGAAGCAGTGTCAAAGTCCTTGAGGATGTCCGGCTCCACCAAAATGACCTCACGACCGCCAAAGCGGCAGGTCAGATTGCCATTGGTCGGGTCGTAGGTCTCCACATACAGAGGACGGTTGTTGTCATCCTTCATGGTCATGATGTAGGTCTCCCAGGTCGCGGCGGTCATAATCAGGACACCTTCGCCGCGATAGGCCAAGGGAATCTTGGCAAACAGCTTGGTTCTCCACTTAGTCCAATCTGCCAGTTCGGCGGCGGTAAATGCGATTTTATGGGCGGCCGCCACACGGGTATCAGTCAGGATGCCGGTGGGCTGGCCGGAGCCAGTGCCATTGATAATAATGTTATCAAATTCCTTGACAAATGCCTCCGCCAGCAGCCGGGCAATCTCGGATTCCAGGATGTCCAGGGTGACTACCTGGGATAGCAGAGACTGTGCAATTCTGGCCTCGCAGATGTGATAGCCGAAGGACACAGAGGTCTTGAGTTCCGGCGCCTTCTGAGTATCAGATACGGTGGTCTCGGTGATCCAGCTCACAGTGGGAACCAGGGATTCAATGGGGAATTCCACGCCACCCTTGACGTTCAGCTTCCGCACACGGTTATACAGGTTGCCGTAGACCTTCAGATCACGGATAAACTCCTGCATGATGGTGTTAGGGATGATCTTGCCAACATCGGTAGTAATCAGGGTAGCATCCGCACGAGATTCCAGAGCGGCAAACTGGGACTCGTCACCGGTTCTCACGTAGGCGGCAAAGGCATTCCGGTATTCCATGGTGTCCAGGATGTTGCCGGCACGCTGGGCAGGCGCACGATGCTGGCCATAGGTTGCCAGCGGGTTGCCGCCTCTGATTTCGGCGTTGGAGGGCACGGATTCCCGTGCATCCTCTTCAGATGCGCCCTGCTCCTGGTTATCGGCGCTGTCCTCCTCGGCGGCGTCCAGCTGTTCCTTTGCATCGGACAGCTCGTCCAGAACGGCCTGGAGGGTCTCGCCCAAGGCACGCACTTCATCGGCGGTGTCCGCCTGTTTGATCAGCTTGCGCAGCTCCGCCGCACGGGCTTCCTTGGCTGCGATGACCTTCTTCAGATAGTCTTTAATCATCAGTAAACCTCCTAAATGTCATAGAGATAGTGTGCTTTTAATCTTTCCAACGCAAGGTCAGTGTCCACCGACCGTTCCCGCTTCTGCCTCGCAGTCTCCACCGCTTGACGGGCATTCTCCAACGCCGTCTTTCCACGGGCATTGATCTCAGTGCTGTCGTAAGCGGGGAATGTCACCGCGCTCACCTCCACCACTGTGCCAATCGCTTTGATATGTCTGGTGGGATAATCCGAATCCAAGTTCTCCCACTCTTCCTCTCGCACCGAAAACATGAAGGACATGCCTGATACGTCCCCACGTTTCACGGCGCTATACAGGTTCCGGGCTTCCGTATTGTTCTCTGTGTCCAGGTTCACCCGGATTCCCATGCCGCCCTTGTCCACGGATAACTGCATGGTGGAGTTCTTCGTATTCTTGCGGCTCCTGGCCAAGGGAATCTTGCTGATGTCGTGGTTCACCAGGAACCGCACATCGCGCAGATCAGTCTCATCCAGCGCTCCCCGCTCGATGACCTCGGCGCAATAGCCCAGGTCCGTCACTTTGTCATAGACGATGGGACGGCCTGTAATGATGCTTCCGGTATCATTCTCCTCCGCTCGAATATCAAAATGATACTGTCGCTGTTCCAGCGGCTTCTTATCCTTCATCCTGTCCACCTCCATTCTCGTCATTGGACGGTTGCGCAATCTTGCCAAGCTGATAGGTGCTGGCCATGTCTACGTTGGCATAGTTCAGGGACTGCATCCGCACCCCCTCCAACTCGGCCAGCGGCGGCAGACCGACCGCAACGCGTTTCTCGTTCTCATACAGCGCCCCGCTGTCGCCCAGCAGCCGGATCATCTCCAGCGTCTGGTCAACGCTCATGAAGATCAAATCCTTGGGATATAGGACAACCTTGTTCCCATAGGCCCGTTCCCGGTCTGTGAACAGCGTCCGCGTGAACGCCTGACCGATGGAGATGATGAGCGGTTCCAGTGTTTTCTGGTAGAACGCCTCATACTGGGCCTTGGTGTAGTCCCCAGTCAGGATACAGAGTGGCACACCGAATTGACGGAGAATTTTCGTGTCAATGAACTCCAGCGTCTTCTCGTCCACCAGTTGGATTTCTTTCTTGATGGGCACAAATTCCGACTTCAAGTCCAGAGGCAGAAACCCGCTCTCCGACTTTTGCAGCTTTGTCTCCAGCTCCTTCAGCGCCGCTTCCGTTTTGCCGCCATCCAACAACGTGTTGAACCGCACGACGCCATTGATCGCAAAGCTGGATCGCATCCCCTTGGAGATGCCCGTCAGCAAATCCTTGTTGAGCTGCAAGACCTCCAGCAGTGCTCGGTGGTCAGGCTGTCCGTTCTCGTCACCGCCCATGTACTCGCTGACCGAGTAGTCGTAGCGGATGTGGATGATGTCGCTATATCGGATGGTCGTTTCGTAGTTATTCGCAAACGTCAAGTTGACGTAGAGCGCGCCGCTGGCGTCCTGAATGAAGTCAACCTGCGTCGGTGCCAGCGGGTAGAGGCCGGTATACTGCCGCCGCTCTGCGCCCTTCTCATCCTTCCAGACATAATAGGTGGGCAGTACAAAGCAGTTGTAGTTGAAGAATAACTGCCACACGATCTTCTCAAGGAAATCGCTGGTGGTCATGATCTCGTTGGGCTTGTCCAAGATGGTTTGGATGTTTCCCCTGACTGCAATCTTGTCTGACCCATCTTCTCGGATGTGCGTCGGTTTTAGCTTCTTCATTTCCTGGACGATGCAGCGGATCGCCTGCTGCACCACATCAGACGCATAGATGCTATCCCCGAACTGGGAGAAGATTGGCGTAAACCCGTTCAACATATCCGCATACGTTGTATTCTGTGGCTTTTTCCGCCGCAGCTTATCCAGCAAGCTCAATCACATCACCTCTCTAGCAACTGCTTAAATTCTGTTCGATAACGCCGGTACATCTCGTACAGGATGATGAGGGTCACAGCGCCGTCAATCCGCTTTTGCGGCTCCAGTTTGACCGCCATGCAGCGGCCTACGCTGTCCACGTCGATACCGGCATTTTTCAGGTTCCATTTGTCCACTGGGTTGTCGTTATAGTTGATGAGTTGGTGGGCAAAATCAGCCTCGCACAGCTTCATGGCATTACTCAACGTCTCCCGGTTCTGCAAGATCAGGATCAGGTCATCGTTGGCCTTCTGCCAGCCGTAAAACTCCATCTGGTTGAGCCAGTCTTTTGAGAAGCGCTGGTCATAACCGCACTTCCACAGCTTGATGTCATAGGACACATACAGCTGGTAGAACCAGTCCGCCACCAGGGCAAGGTCGATGTCATTGCCCTCTGATACGGTGATGTATCCGGCCTTCGCCCATTCTGCGTACTCGGCACCAGCATTTTTGTCATCGGATTCCGTCAGTTTCCGCTCCGGGATGAAATACATCGTATAAATATATTTCGTGTTGTCACCAGGCTTCATCAGCAGGATTTTGGCGCAGGTCAAGTCGGTGGTCTCCGACATATCCACTGCCCCCAGGCAGATGCAGCCCCGGAAGTCTTCCAGGTCGTAGACGGCCTGATAGTCATAGTCTTCCAGGGTCAGCCACGCCTGTCCGCCGTTCTGCTTGATGTTGAAATCCTTGGCCAGAACAAAGATTCTGTCCGCCTTGCTCGTCCTGGCCATGTCCACCTGTTCCTCTAAGTACTCCCACTTTTTAACGATGCCCAAGGTGGGATTGCTCTTCATCCACAGCCGGTTCTCACGGTCACCCTGCCACACCTCCAGTTCGCTGTCCTGGGTGTAGATCCACGGCAGCAGACGTTCCCCTGCTATGCCGGTGTCCTCCCGGTGGATGACCGCACGGGCCTTTTTCAGCTCCTCATCCAGGTATCCGTCCACCACGAAACCTTCCGTCGTGATATTGATAAACTTCGGGTTATCTTTCAAGGACTGGGACTGCTCAACAGACTTGCCGATGACATTCTCTTTCATCTCATGGGTCTCGTCCACAATCGCTAAGTCGATGTTCCGTCCCTCTTTATTTTTCGTCCGGTCGGACATCTTGAACACTTTGGTATTGGTGGCCTTGTTCAGAATGAAGCGCTGGTTCCGCTTGGTGTCCAGGTCGTTTGGGTCAATGAGCATCCGCATGGTGTCGATCGCGTCATAGACCAGGCTGGCCTGGGTGTCATCATTGGAGCTGCAACAAATATCTGCACCCTCGTTGCCGGTGACAAACTCGGACAACGCCAGCGCCGATGATGTTTCACTCTTCGTGTTTTTCCGGGCAATTAGCAGGATAGTCTTTTTGAATCGGTCAAAGCCGGTACCCGCCATTTTGAACGAGTAGAGTGCCTCAATCCACGCCTTCTGCCAAAGCATCAGAACCATAGGCTTATTGTAAAAGGGTGATTTCGTCAACCTCACACAATTCTCCATAAAATTCATTCGCAGGTTGGCGGTATCGGTGTTGTAGAAATAGCGGTCGTTGTGGAAATCCTCATACAAGTTCTCTAGCTCCTGCCAAAGCTCTTGACCGATGATGATCTCGCCGCTCTCCGCCCGTGCCCGGTATTCCAGCAGGCAGGAGTTATCGGGTGTCCAGATGGTCTTGCTCTGAATCAGCATCGTCCTTATCCTCCACGGCATACGCACGATTCGTTGTGTAGAAGCACACCGTCTGGCAAGATGCCCCCTTTTCGCAGCTTACATTTTTGGCAGGGTCGCAGATATAGCCCTCGCCCTCGGGAGGAGGAGGGATTACTGGTGGAACTGGGGTTTCCATCCGGTTCAGAGTTAGTTGATTTTTCACCCAACTCCGCAACGGACTTTCTTCATCTGCTTCGATTTTGCCCGACAGCCGCGCCAACGTCCGGATATTGGCGTTGTACTGCGCCATCAGAGACACATACATTCGACTCGCCGGGGTTGCTTTCTGAATCTCCGGGTTGTGCGGGTGAATCCGTATGAATGGCAGCTTCCGCAGCTCTGTGAGCCGCTGTTCCAGGAACACTACCTCATCCACCATGGGTTCAATCATCGCCCCATTGTCCTTGCCGCCCAGATATTTCAGCAGTTCTTCCCGCCGGCTCATTCGTCCGCCTCGGGAATCCCTTTGATGATGCTAGTCAGCACAGATAAGATGCCAGCCAGAGCAGAGGCACTTGCCAGAGTAATCCAATCCACGTCTGTCAGCACATAACTGGTGCCAATGGTTGCCACAGCAGTCTGGCAGATGGTTCTCAATGCTCGACCACCGGCTGCTTTCCACCAATTTTTATTTTTCATATTTACCGCTCCCTTCTGGTGGGGAGTCTCTTCAGCTCTTCCACCATCTTTGTAATCGTCCCATTTCCACCCAATTCATGGTAGGCGTTGTAACTTTCCAGGACATTCTCCATGGCGTAGATTGGGATGAAGCCCTTGTCCATATAGTGGGAATGGTCCCGGATGATCTCCGCCCGGAGCAGGCATTTCATGCCGTCCTGGGTGGACTGATACCGCCGGTACATCCGCCACACTGCTGCCCAGGTAGCCGTCAAGATGGGCACGCAAACCGCCGTAGCGATCTGCGAAAAATTCAAGATCATGGTTTCACCCCTCCCTGTTATGCAATGGGATAGGCCAGATTGATCCAAAACGCATTGGCCGAGCCTCTGGTAATCTGCAACCCGCCGTCGGCCGGGATACGCAATCTAGCCGGATTCGTTGTCGGCTCTTTCCAGGAGGGTAGTGTGTCAATGATCGTTTCCCCATTCTGGGGTGCCGGGATTTTGTTGGCGTCCAGCATTGTCACCCAACCACTCTGCGCCCCGGTCAAGGTGATACTCCCATTAACAAAACACATTCCTGCCTTTTTCGTTACCGTGATACTGCCGGCAGATGCACTTGAGCTCGCAAAACTGCTGTAAGTGTTCACGGTATAAGCCAAGACACTAGCCGCCGCATCATTGGCAATCTCCTGCTTATCCGCAGACGTCAGCGTATAGCTGTCACCTTTTGGGCCTTGTGGTCCTTGTGGCCCGGTCGGCCCCTGTGCGCCGGGTGCGCCAGGCGCACCATCCACTCCATCAACGCCAGCAGGGCCTTGTATCCCCTGGGGGCCAGTTTCTCCCCGCGCACCGGTATCGCCTTTCGGCCCCTTCACGTTACCCAATAATGTCTTTACAGTTGCCATCAATCCACCTCCATGACCACATACAGATTGCCGCTCGTTGCATCATACTCAAAAGTTGGGGTTGTGTCGCCGGTCGTGGAATAAACCCACAAGTCCCCGTTTGCGTCAACGGCAAGGGTAAAGAACCCATTGGCCGGGGCTGTAACGCCGCTCTCTCCGGTATCGCCCTTGTCCCCCTTCGAGCCAGTTGCGCCCTGGGGACCGGTATCACCCTGCTTACCAGTTGCGCCCCTGTCGCCCTTTTCGCCTTTTAACCCTTGTGGGCCTTGGACGCCCTGAGGGCCTTCCGGGCCCTGCGCACCGGTTGCGCCAGTGTCCCCTTGAGGGCCTCTTGCGCCAGCCGCTCCCTGGGGAATGGCAAACTGCAACACGACATCTTGTTCGTCTCCAGAGTTGTACACGTTCGCATCGCTGCCCGCCGGGAGGGTCGTTGTGCCGCCCACTTTCACGCTCACTGTGGTGGCAGCGCCCCCGCCAGTTCCCGCCAAGCTCAAGACGTAGACATAAGCAGATGTCTGCTTCAAGATCAGGTTGCCGTCATCACTGGCCACCTTGGACACCTGGAAGTACTCCCCCGCCTTCTCGTCATCTACCACCCGGAACTGCAAAATCCCAGACCCAACATAGTCGGCACTGGGAATTTCGTAGCTGAAATTAGTCTGGTCGATGTCGACGGAGCCACCTGCAATCTCCAATGTAGGGTTCAGCGCCGTGTCAGCATGGATGTCCAGCACAAACTGGTTCGTGCCGTCGTTGAGATTGCTCATCAGATCGCACAACCCGCTCGCTGCGTCAATATGTAGGATGTTTTTCACGCAAGGACACCCCCATTTTTGCACTTTGTTCAAAACGTTCTGAATTTTCTGCGTTTTTCGCAGATAAAATAACCTTTTTAGGCAATTCTGCGGGAAAGAGGCTCACTTCTACAGTTTCTCTCATAGGAAATTTCCCCTCCACCTGGGGGGGGGACTATTTCCCGGATTTCCGCCACCAATTGTCGATATATCTTCGCCATTCACCGGCGTCACGGCCATCCCTGCAAGCCTTGAGTCTCGCGATGCATTCCGCCTGGCTGGACTCCACGTAAACCTCTCTAGCACCTAAGCTCCGCATCAGTCGTTCCCGCTCATTGACCAGCGGATACCCGCCGATCACATAGGCATTGCGCCAGGAACCGCACCGATGCCGCACCATATCCAGCAGCGTGTCACGGATGCCGAACACAACCGGCTTCAATCTGGCTGGCTTCTCATATCGCTCCCGACCAGAGACGCATTGCCATATGCTGTCCACGTCTACGATGAGGTCACCCCATACAGCGACCTCATCCACGTACGTGCTCTTGCCAGACATCGGACTGCCCCACACAAGATAAACCTGCCTGGCGATATGTCCCAGCTTGTTGTGTATCCGGTTGTGACACACATGGTGCACCAGCACCACATTGTCTGGGTTCAGGGCAACAGCAGCGTCATTCACGTTGCGTTCGTTCAGCGCCACCTTATGGTGACCAATACAGTCATACTTCCGCGTGATTGGCTCCCCGCAATGAGCACAAATGATTTCCCCCTGCTCATTGACTCGCTCCATCTTGAGCGTTGCCAGCAGAGCCCGCCACTCTCTTGACTGATAGAAGTTATTGAGCGTGTACATTATTTGACCTTCATAAGGACAACTTTATAGGTAAATCGCTTTTCTTCATCATAGTGGTTATATATACCAACAGCAATTTGAGCCGGCCGATAGTCCAAACGCACGGCAGGATTTACGTTATACATGGTATTTGCATTACCAGAGTAATAAGGCGCAAACCACTTTTGTGGGTTATCGTCAGTCAATCTAATCATACGCCCAACAACAACCCATTCATCAGGGTTCCAATCGGCGTAGGCCACGCCCAGACTCTCTACCATAACTTGGCCAAGTCCAAAATTTTTAGCTCCAATCAGTACAGTACCTTCCAAAACAATAAAGTTATCTTTAGCAACAACTTCCTTCAAGCACTTGTTTTCGGCAATACCATAAACAGCCATAAATCACCACTGTCCTTCCTCAATCTGTTTTTTCTTCAGCTCTAGTTCCTCGCGCTTCAGGTCATACGCCGCCGGGTCATTCCACCAATTCCCCTTGTCGTAGTTCTTCAGTGCCAGGTTGATAGCGGCCACGTCAGGTGCCATCTGCTTGCGATGTACCTCCGTCCGCACGACCCTGGACGTTGCAATCTCTTCCGGCCCGAAGCCCGCTTCCAGCAGCGCATCATACATCTCCTTTGGCCAGGTCACTTCCTCGCTGGTGACCTTCGATTCGGTGTATTCGTAGCCCTTCGCCTTCCGGATGAGCGCCGACCTCAGGTCAGCTACTAAGCATTGCCGCCCCCTTTTAAGGGTTTCAGCCAATTCCGGATGCTTGTTCTTGTAATCGCACCATGTGCTGACACTGACCCCCAGAGACTTCGCGATTTGCTCCTCAGTCATCGTCTGACACATCTGCTCAATCCAGTTCAGGTGCGGCTTGATGTGTGTCTCATATTTACTTTTTCGACCCGCTCTAGCCATAGCAATCACCGCCTTTCGTAAGCAGAAAAATAGCGCAAACCTGAAAAAAACAGAATTTACGCAAACTTTTTTGATATTTCTCTTGACTTTTGTGTACACATAATGTATAATATAATCACAGGTTGGGGATAACCTGACCGAGTTCGATGGCAGTGTCAGAAAGGAGAAGCAATGGACGAAGAAATGAGCCTCGCCGAACTGTTGAAGGCAACCGCCGAAGAGAATCAGACCAGAAAGATTCTCGCAATCCTGAAATCCAGCACCAATCTGGATGAAGCGATTGAAAAAGTAGAGAGCTTACTTAAAAACTAAGCAAGCTCTCTAAGACCTAAGTCACGGGAAGCGGTACTGACCGCCGCTTCCCCTCTGACACCATCATTTTAGCATGCCACAATATTTTTTGCAATGGTCAGGTGATAGAAATGAAACAGCCAAAACTAGGCCGCCCAACCAGCGACCCGAAAACGAAGCAGATCCATTTTAGGCTATCGGAATCAGACCTACAGATTTTTGAGTCATGCGCCCAAAAACTTGGTCTTTCCATGACTGAAATGATCAAGCTCGCTGTCAAGAAATTAAACGATACTGCCAGCCAGCCCTCGGAGTAATCCGGGGGCTGGTCTCTTATTTTCGTCCCCTCTTGACGGTGGGGGATCGCCGCTTTGTGACTGTCAACTGCTCGTTACAATCCCCGCGCCCTCCCACTCAGGGTGAGAGGGCGTGACAACAGAAAAGAAAGGAGGAACCCCCACAGCGGTCATCCATCACCCGCTATGGGATGCTACTATTTTCTCACAGTTTTTGGGCTCTGTGGTGTAACATTTCTTTTGCGCTTGATTTTGTTGCGTGGGATATAGCCCATGTGATAGGCAACAAGCCGGATGAATTCCGCGTGAAAATCCTTTGCCCGGTCATAGCTATACCCCACATCCAGCGCTGCGCCTTGCAGCGTCCGCGTCCGCCGCCAGTATACCAGGTCGATGATTGCCAGCCTTACGTCGCCCGTCCCCATCCTGGCTGTCTCCCGCACGGCGTCCGAAATCGCCATGTAAACGGCGCAATCTCCGTCAGAGAGTCGTTCCATAGCCAACTGCTCCACTGGCCGTCCTGCGCCGCCACAGGACGTCTGGGCGGTATATTGCGCCGTCAGCCGTTTATCAGGCGTGCCATATCGCTGCCTCAGCTCCGGATACAGGCGGAGCGCTGCCTGGATAGCGCCCCACCACCAGTGCCCACGCTGGCTCATCGGTCAGTCCCCCTCTTCCGCTTGCGTTGCTCTCGCACGGTGCAGCCCGGGCCTGGCAGGCAAGGCCGCCGCCGACCAGTATCCAGGATGTAATGGCAACACTTCTGCGTGCCCACGG
>ERZ825137.2528-NODE-2528-length-21013-cov-3.291488_pt1 | contig 21013 bp, 22 predicted proteins | sample MGYA00519873_ERZ825137 | MGnify/ENA primary metagenome ERZ825137 (study PRJEB31778, sample SAMEA3449190) | human gut metagenome | biome: human gut; feature: human-associated habitat; material: faeces | place: United Kingdom | collected 2010/2012 ...
CGGCAGGAGTTGGAGGCAAATCGTATATGAATTACAGTAAAGTCCCGGTAAAACTCGCGGAATTTTGCAATTGGCTGAATCAAGAACGAAAAAATTATGCAAGCAAAAGTGTTGCACAATTATACGAGCTCAGTTTTGATACCCATTATCATTTGGTGACTATACATCCGTGGGCTGATGGTAACGGCAGAATGGCACGTCTTGTAATGAACATGCTTCAATTTGAGTTTGGATTGATTCCGACCAAAATCCTTAAGGATGATAAGGAGGAATACATCAAAGCATTGGTGGAAACCCGGGAAAATGAAGATTTAAGTATATTCCGGAATTTTATGACTGCCACTATGGTGAAGAATCTTGCTTATGACATTGAAACTTATCGTAAATCCATTGAAGATATTCCGGAGAGTGGGGAGAAACTGACAGAAAGTAGGAAGAAAAAGGTGAAAAGTAGGGAGAAAATTATTGCTCTGCTATCTCAAGACAATTCACTAAGTGCAGCTGCCCTTGCCGAGCGGATAGGCATAACCCCTAAAGCTGTGGAAAAGCATATTGCCAAGATGAAGGCAGAAGGAATACTCAAGCGTGTCGGACCGGATAAAGGCGGACACTGGCAGGTCGTAGAAAAAACGGATTGATTTTTCTGGAGGGAGCGCAGTTTACCGCCTGCCCATTTTATTTGTGTTTTTAAAAAACAGCCTTTCCAAAATGATTAAAAAAACAGCATATAGTATTAGGCCCTATTTGAACCAATCTATATGCTGTTTTGTCTTTTTATTCTGACTTTTCCGTCAGTCGCTTGTTTCCGCTGCCGTCGGCTTCCATTGTGCAGACGTGAAAGGGAAAAGGTTTTCGGGCTGAATACGCTCTGAAAGAGGAAGATTCTGCCCGAAACGGCATAGCCGCCAGACCTTTTCGCTTTCAATAGAGTCTGTACTAACTTCTATGGACGGCAGAGGGAACGGGCGACTGTCCGAAATTGTCCTTTTGTCTTCGTTTCATCAGCTTGTCCATGTCCTCGGATATTTTATCATCGGTTACTTTGGCATATCCTTGTGTCGTTTTAATACTCGTGTGTCCCATCATTTTACTTATACTTTCTATCGGGACACCTGCAGAAAGCATCAAAGTGCCGAACGAATGCCTGCTGGCGTGATAGCTTAAATTCTCCTTTATACCAGCCACGATACCTATCTCATGTATGCAGTACCATAACATGTCACGTTTGGGCAATGGGAATATTGGTCTGCTTTCATCCGTTGTGTTATACAGTGCCAATATCTGTCCAGCTATGGGATGAATAGGTATGAATGACTCCACATCCGTTTTCTTACGGTTGATACGGATGTATCTTCTTCCGTCCAGAGTTATCCCGATATGTGAAGGATACAGCCGTTTAACATCAACGTAAGACAATCCGGTGAAGCAGGAAAAGATGAAAGCCCTGCGTGTAAGTTCCTGCAATCTTTCCGGCATGGGCTGTTCCATAATCCTTTGTAACTCAGCCCTGCTTATGTGTTTCAATTTGCCTGTAGGCTTTTTCTCGTAAGGAACATCCGCAAGCGGGTTGAAACGGAGAATCTCCCTGTCAACGGCAATATATATCAGTCTGTTCAGCCATGTAAGACAATGGTTGATGTGACTCGCACCGCAACCTTTGCCCTTCAGATATAGTTTGTATTCCCAACCGAAATCTTCTGTAATGTCTTCAAAGGCTATGTCATTCTTCCCCATAGAAAGCAGAAACTCGTGCAGGTATGCCTGAGTAGACTTGGACTGACGGTAAGATGAGGTAGAATTTATCGCTACGGAACGGATTCTCAACCTTTCTCGTTCTTCTTCTCCGGTTTTCAAAAGAGTTACAGGAACAGTCCCTACACATGTTATTTCGTTTTTCAGCATTTCAGCAGTTATCATACCCGTTTCCTTTAACAGGTTCGTGTAAGAAGTTTCAAGCCTTGCCCGTAGGTCCGCAAGAAGACCGTTTGTCCTGCCATCTTTTACCGTTCCGTTTTTGGTATTCCAGCATTCAGGATTGCAATAATATCCGGTAGTAAATACACAGCTCTTGCCGTCAATCGTAATACGGCACATGATGGCTGTTGTCCCGTCAGCTTTGACCTTGCCTCGGTTAATATAGTAGAGAATAGAAAATGTACTTCGCATTGTTTAAATATTTTAAGAGTTATAGAATCAGTTTCAGGTCTTTTGTCGCCTCGATATATTTGTCCATGTCCTCAAAAAGTTTTTTGGGAGTCACACGGGCATATACTTGGGTTGTACCTATATCCGCGTGTCCCAGCATCCTGCTGACAGTTTCAATCGGCACTCCGTTTTCCAATGTCATAAGGGTCGAGAACGAATGTCTCCCCATGTGGTATGACAAACGGCCTTTTATCCCGACTTTTATTTTGATGCTTGTAAGACACCATTTCAAAGCCTGGTAGGGGATGACGGGAAACAAGGTAGCCCTTGTCTCATCCTTGTACTTTTCAATAAGAGCCACGGCTTCCGGCAACAGCTTAACACGGCACAGTTGTCCGTTTTTGCCTCTTCGGTATTTCAACCATGGCGCTCCCTGATCATCCTTGGATAGGTTATCAGGGGTAATTGCAACTACATCAACATATGAAGTTCCGGTGTAGCAGGCGAAAAGAAACATATCCCTGACTATAGAGTGTTCGGGGCGGCAGCCGGTAAGCTCTACATCTTTTATTTTTTCGAAATCATCCTTGCTCAATGCTCTCGGGGGAGTCTCTTTCTGTTTTGGCAGCTGGTAGTGTTCAAAATAGGACTTGTCCGAATGCCCTTCCTTGAATGCGATACGGCAAATCTTTTTCAGTATGGCCAGATAGTGACGTACAGTTTGGACTCCCAGTCGTTTCTCAATTACAACATATTCCTGAAATTCACGTATAAACAGCTCATTAAGCTGGCAAAAGGCAAGGTCTGACACCTTGAAGCTGCAATTTATGAATTCTGCAAGACGGTTACGGGTATAAATATAGTTTGGAAGTGTACGGTGGGATATGTCTATCCCCACACGGGACTTCACTTCCTCGATATGCCTGTCGAACAGCTTGAGCAATGTCATTTGGGTATCTTTGCTGCCTTGAAGCATTTCTTTTACATCCGTTGCATTAAAATCATTTTTCCGTTTCACGAGAGAATCAAAGGCAGCGTTTACAGCCAATAGCAACTTGGCGATTTTTGCATTGGTTTCCACCGCTTCTTTACTTTTCCCATTCAACCGACTCTCACGTGAATTCCATAACTCTGGAGTACATGACAGCTTGCAACTGAATTGCGCCATCGTGATGTTCACCGTTATTCGTCCCATAATTGGAGCCTTTCCGAACTTGTCAAGACCGCTCTTTTTCAGGTAGAGCAACACCTTGAATTTTTCTATTTTCATACGCTTATCCTTTAATGGCAAAATTACCTAATTTATAAGCGTTCTTTGATATGCAAAATATTGACAACCAGTGAATAATAGTCCATTGTGATAACTTCTGTACTCCTCATTGCGTTACCTGTATGCTTCGGTAACTGGACAGCTAACGCTTTGGTAACTGAACGAATACTATAAATCACTTTTTTTTGCGTTTTACTCATTTGGCAGAATTCAGCAAATATGCTAAATACCAACCATTTAAGTTTTATCTACTAATTTCTGTTATCGCTTGCTTTCCTGTTACTTATGCACTTGGGCCCGTCACTCCTTTGCCACAGTATTGAAACGTTCCGGAGTCAATATTGGCATTATCAGTGAACTAATGGGACATGCTAATCTGGCAACGACGGAAATATATTTAGATGGTTTCGAAGAAAAACAAGTAGAACAAGCCATGCAGCATCTTGTTTAAATTTAGCCCTGAGTCTTTTTAGATTCGGGGCATTTTTTTTTATTTTTGGGAAAACAAAACTCCATGGCAGCGGAAGAAGAATATCAACGAACTGGTTTTGAAGGAAAAGACCTGAAAGCTATAGATACCCTTTTACACACCTATTTCGATGCTTCGGGATGGGAGTTCAGTGAACTGATACAAGCGAATAGGAATTATTACATCAAACAAGGAGCATCTCCCCATCCCGATCAATATGAATTTTTCAAGGATAAAGATATAATAATCGATTATCCCATAGATTTATACACTAAATTGGAAGACTTTACCCGGAACGATGAATACCTGATTACCGATGACCGACAGGATACCATTATCTGGTTATTACCTGATTTCTACAGCTACAATTTTGCCAGCAGTAAGTTATTCGAGGCAACCAATGATTCCGGGTTTTATTATTTCTCGGAGTTCGTCCGGCCTGATATGCTCCGGTTATTTAGATCCATGCACGAATTATTTACGGCCCAAAAACCTTTCGATCAGTTGGGTGTTTCCTCCAAGCCTATAAAAATCGTATACGGTAATAAAGAAATAGCTCTGGATAATGAGGATAACTGGTTCTTTCAACACCTGAAAGAATACCTCGATACCTATTTAAAAGAGAAAACCATTGAAGAGGTACATACAGAACTATCCCTATATAAAGCCAGGGTGGGAGCAAAATCCGATCATACCATCAACCGGATCATCACCCAGCTTTACCACTTCTTACAGGAAGAGACGCCTTACCATGATCCTCAGGGTAAGAAAACAGATAAAATCTGTACGTTCATCGCACGCTTTCTTTCGTTAATGGGCTATATCACGATCCTCCCCGATGAAGAGGAATTTAATATCAGGCAGAAAGAACGGAAGAAATCAAAGATCCTGAGAGACTGGATCGCTACCATCCGCACAAAAATATCCGATAATCTGAAGTGGGAAGAAACCAACGGAAAATTTAAAAGTGTCACCAACGAAATTCTTAGCCATAAGTCTTATAAGGAATATAATTCTGAAGGAGTGACTCTGGATACCCCGCTCAGTGAATTATTCCCCAAATATTGGTAAATAAAAATTTCTTCTCTGTTTTCTATCTAACCTATTGATTCTTATTACATAGGAAATACCCCTTCAACTCCCGGAATTTCCTATTTTTAATCCTTTATTTCCCACCTTACTTTTGCATCGTAATCAAATGCAACTCCGGAGTTCTGATGGTTACATAGTTCATTGATCAATGACAAACCGATAACGAAGGCAGCTACAAATTGAGTCTTACAAGGTAGGACACTCCAAGAAAATAAATGGGAGAAAACAATTTGAGAGGCCGTAAGTTATCACCCCCGGAAGGAAAACTTGGCCAGTTGGAGCGGAAGGGGATATTTATTAACAAAACATTATTATAAATAATATGGAAATATTAAATGATTGCAAGTTAAAAGCTGATAGCGAAAAAAATTTGTATACTGATGTAAAATTGAATACCATGAAAAATCTTACAAAAACCACAATTTTAACTGAAAGTAATTCTAAACAAATGTTGAAGAAAGCATCTTCCGATATAAAATTATTAGATATGAATGAAGAGATAAAAAATATCCGAATCCTGAAAGCTGCCTGGCAAGATAACGGTGAAGCTAAAGACGGCAACAAACATCTGAAACAATATCAAAAATCCCAAAAGGTTCTGAAAAAACTATTACGAACCCATCCTTTGACACTAAAATTACAATTTGCTTCTGAATACTCTGAACATACAGATTTGCCAATTGCTATTTCCACAGTCAATTTTGAAATAGTCCCCCAAATGGTGAAACAGGTTCAAGAACTTTACCAACATGAAATGTACGAGAAGGATTCTGTAAAATACTTTGTTTCAGGAGATATTTTCCATCAAGCCGATATTCCGTTACAGTATTTAAATGGAACCCTTGTCCCCAAAGGCACTCCTGTTTATGTACCAGTCTGTTCTGCTCAAAACCAGGCCCTGATCATAGGGTTATATAAGATGTCCGAACAAGCAGTCCTTCAAGGCGAAGATCCTTATGTACTTACTAACGTACAAATAAAGGACTTCAATTCTGTACAGGATTTTGCCCGCTATATGGCGGTTAATTATAGTCAGGACAGAGGATTCAGAAGTAAAGAAAAAATCATAGTTGCTAGTTATGCTACTTACCACGAGTTTATGCAAAAAGTTTATCAAGTCAGTAAAAATCTGAAAATACCTGTAAATACTGTAATAAAGTACTATACCCAGGGGAAATTGTTAACTCCTGATGACTGGGTGAAAGCCTGGCAGGGAAAAGTGGTTGATAATGTGAAGTATGATTTAAGTGTTGGGGATACTATTATAGAAACATTACAAAATTTGGATTTAGGAGAATGTTTGAAGAGACCTTATTTGATTGACGCCATTGCCCAATTAATGAAAACAAAGTCCGGTAAAAATGGAGATAAGTACGGTATAGGAAAAGTAATAAATGCAATACATAATCTGACCTCCCGTGATGTTGAAAATATTCTCGGAGATCCGCGTAATGTCTGTAACATTTTCAGTATATTAAAAGACCGGGTAGATTCAATGCTTCCCTTGCTTGTAGCTTAGCTGTAAAGGAAGAGCCTGCTTTTAGTGGGTTCTTCTTTCAACCTGTCTTTCTTGTGTTGTTACCAATATAAGGTTTGGTATATTTCCCCATGAGTGATCACTAACTGGGGGGTGATTTTCAGGATTTAAATATTAAACATATATAACTTCACAACCATTGGAAGATAATTACCCCGTTGCTTTATTTACCGGATTATTCCCGGAAAACCGTTCCTGTTTCCTCTATAATCCGGTAAAAACACCCATTAACACAATAAAATATTATGAAAATAAATTTCTCAAATCACTTGGATGTGACCTGAATTGTAGGTAACTTTGTGTCATTAAAACAGAGGTGGATTACCCCCTTCCGGTACGCATACTAAAATCATAATTCCAGATATATACATTTGACACCAACAAAATAGAATCTCATTGTTTTATCCGATGGGATTTTATTTTGCCGGTCAGGGTACATTTCATATGATTCCTAATTGCGACACTCACCTCTTATAAATTTCAGAGATAATGAAAGACGGGAAGTGTTTTTCTTTCCTGTAACCTTTACCAGATCATTTCTTTTCAGAATCCCCCAGATACAATATAATCAATAAAGCTTATCAGATCATTCGGGGAAGATATCGGTTTATATACACTTCCTGAGCCATTCTGCTCCCTGAAAACCTGGCGCACTTCATGGTAATTATATATATAAAAAATACCCCGAAGTGCAACAGTGAATATTGACACAGGAAGTGTGTTTTATTTCATTTTTAATATGACTGTCAAAGATTATGATTTTAGTAGAAATCTTTCAGAAACGAAGCTATTGGATGAACTTGATTTCAATTCTTCGTTTAAAGTAAGCATAGAATGTCCGGCAGGAGGCGGGAAATCATTCTATCTTTTAGATTACCTGAAAAGGAAAAATATTCCTTTCTTATTTACTACAGATACATTATTATTAGGCCGCAGATTGGCAGCGAGGCATGATCTCCCGTTTTATTGTGCCGAGGACAGGAGCTGTTATGAAGCGGAACAACTGATCACGGTTTATCAGCATATTCCTAAATTTATCCACCGGGATACAACCCTGATAATTGATGAAGCCCATTCTCTGATAACTGATTATAGTTGGAAGAAAGAAGCGATTGAGCAGGTGCTGACCTTCGGTTGCAGATATAAGAGAGTGATATTGCTGTCCGGAACTCCTTTATATTCCCGGGATTCGTTTTATGAAGGGATGACTATTTTCAGGGCTGTCCGGAAAGAGCCGCAGGTCCGGAATTTAGTTGTCGTAAACTATAAGGAGCTGATCGGGGGAATAACGGAACTGACCATGGGTTTAAGAGAAAACGGGAAAACTGTTGTTATCTCCCTGCTTGATAAATCCGATAAGCTTCCTTTGCTTGAGAAAAGCCTGCGTGACAGAGGGATCGTAAAGCTGGCCGTTATAAATTCCATGACTAAGCAACACAAAAAAGAAACGGATAAAACGGATAAAACGGATGAAACGGATATAGAGGTAGAGGGAAGCACCGGATATTATGACCAGCTTTTGCAAACCGGGGAATTGGATGCGGAAGTGATCATCACTACTTACCGTCAGGGCTATGATTTAAAAGGGAACAATTATGAGCTGATCGTCGCTCCCGGGAAAAATAAGCACTCCTATACCGATATTGTACAAATGATGAACCGTTTCCGGGATCTTCCCGGTATGAAAGCTTATTTTCTGGTGAACAGTGAATGCGGGGAAGATCATCCCTTCGGGCTGCAGGAGGTGAATAAAACGCTTACAGATAACTATACCCGGGAAACAGTGAAGTTAATGGAGAAGATGCAGAATACCGACTACAGGAAATTAAAATTCAATCAGTGGTTTGAAACATCTGCTTTTCAGAAGTTTATTTATACTGAATACTATATCAACCACCACCTGATCAGTTATACCGTTTATCAGAAGATCAATAACGAACTGTACGGGAATCTTTTTAACCTGAAACATGTCCTTTCGGAATATGGCATCGGTTTACATACCTCGGGAGTTAAAATTAATTTGGTAATAAATAATAACTTAAAAAAAGAAAAAATGATAAAATATACAAAAGAGGATATCAAAATCGCTGTAGAACAATTCTATACCTACTTCCTCCAGCCTCAAACATTAAACTTTGAAGCATTCAATGCGCCAGTCAAAAATGCGTTACACCGGAAAATACGGGAATATTACGAAGAATTTAAATACCTGGGTCTTTCTGATGAAAAGATACGGGATATTCTGGAAGAGAATATGGGAAATACGGAAAAAATGAACAGAACCAGAGATATCTGTATGGTCAAATACAGCCCTGATGTAACGATGCGGCTTTACAGACAATTATTGCTCCAGAATTTTGAAATCGGAATGAGGATCAGCGGTGAAGAAATCGAACAGAAAATCAATAGTTTGAGGCGTGAGGTCGGTCTGCCTGATCAGAAACATAATACAGCAGTGGAGTATTTCAATTTATTATTTGAAACTAAGAGAATCAAGTTTTCCGATACCCGTAAAATGGGTTATGAAATAATTTCTGCATTTTAAATATGAACCTATGAAAAAACGAGAACTTAAACCCAAAAAAACATCCACAACATTTGTGCCGTGGAAAATCACAGAAGTTTACCACACCGAGGTGGAATACTTCAATGAAGCCGAATTGAAAAGAATGGCGGAGAATTTATGTAAGTTGATGGATAATTATTTGAAGAATAAAGAGAGGGAAGAAATACATATCTGTCTCTGATTCATGGAGGATCTGATCTGTGTTAAAGATCGGATCCTTTTTTTATATCCGGATAGTAGCCGTCTTAAATTCAGGCATTTTATATTTAACTACTAAAAATCCGTCATTTCCTGTATATTCGTAATACTCTTTTTTGCCTTCCGTCCGAAAATGAACGGGAGGCTTTTTTTATACCTGTCAATATAGAGCTCCGGGTAAAGGTACTTTTTAAATACCTGATCAGAAAAAAATTTTATAATATAATTTCAGATATACGGGGATTATTCCCTTCCCTACGCCCTGGGGTTACTCCATTGAAAACAGTTTCTCTCTTTCATTAATCATTAAATTTAAATCAAAATGATGGAAAATAACTTTTATGACGGATCGGTAACAGCGGGAATCGTACCCAATACCCATTTTTTTCAGGAAGTGGAGGTGGTTTATAAACCCCGTAAAAGTTTGGAATTATCGTCTAAAATAAGGTGTTCCCGTGATGCTTTTCTTTATATCAAAGAATTTTTTAAATCTTTTATGTCCCATCATGAAGAAGTTTGGATGATTTTATTAAATTCGTGCATGCAAATAATCGGTTCGTCGCAGGTCTCGAAGGGAGGTTTGGAGCATGCTTTTGTCGATGTAAGGATTATATACCAGACGGCTCTGATGGCGCACGCAACAGGTTTTATTTTGGTACATAATCATCCGACAGGTGTTTTGCATCCCAGTAAACCGGATGAAGAGTTGACGAAGAAAATAGTCGGAGCAGGTAAGATTTTAGATATAAGGCTCCTGGATCATCTGATTATTTCTGAGGATACTTATTTCAGCTTTGCGGATGAAGGAATTATTTTATGAATGCGGTGATTTGTGAATAAAGATTTATTTTTGGCCTACGACTACCCCTATGAGCGTTTGATAAAACGATTTAATTGATTACATTTGTTCCGTTGTTAGAGTAATTTAGCAACGGACATATTGTTTTAAATAGAAGCGTTTCAGCTTTATCCTTTGTAAGAAAATCGCCAATTTTCAAGACTAAAGGGATAAACGATTCAGACGCTCATGCTTGCCATATATTTACTTTTCGTATATATATCCGGTTTGCGTGGGGTAGTTGTTTATTTTTAGTCGGGTGTTTGGCGATACCTCTTACAAAATAAACTGACAGTTCCCACGCTTTTTTTATGCAATTAACTTACCTGTCCGGGGAATCTGGGGTACTAAAACTCTTTATTAAAATGAATATAAGTGCAAATACTTTATTTCATTTTGTCTCTCAAAGGAAATTCTTAAAGGACATTTTACATGGCAAATTAATCCCAAGATATTGTGTCGAGCATTTTGAAATTAATGACTATCTTAAAGGAGATGTTGTAATTCCTATGAAATGTTTTTGCGATATTCCTTTGTCTCAAATATATGAACATACTAATACTTATGGGAAATTTGCAATTGGATTTACCAAAGAATGGGCACAAAAAGTAGGAATAACGCCTGTTATTTATATACATAATCAATCTCCACAAATACAAGATATTTTGCCAAAATCCGGTAAGAATTTTTTTGAATTCTGTAATAATAATTTAGCAATAAGATACATAAAACCATATTATGGAAAAATGTGGAGAAACGGAAAACTTACAAAAGATACATGTTTTTATAATGAGCGAGAATGGCGTTTCGCTCCTAAAAATATCGAATTATTAAATAAAAGTACATTTGAGAAAAAGAAAGATGAGTATCAAAACGCACTTAAAACTGCTCCTATTTCATTCATGTCTAGTGATATAAAATACATTATTATTCAAGAAGAAGAAAATAGAAGTAAAATTATAAATATCATTAAAAAATCCAACTTTTTCCCTGATTCAGATTCGAAAGAATCAGCGATTAGCAAAATATTTTCAGTAGAACATATCCATCTTGATTTATAAACCACAAATAAATAACAATTATGAAAAGACTATTTTACCTATTAATGATGTTATCCTGCACTCTTTGGAATTGTAGTAAAAGTGATGGCTCTATAGATGACCCTGACGATCCTGATAATCCCGATACCCCAACTAATGTCACGCTTGATATTTCAGTTTCAGATCTTGTGTTTGAGGCAGAGGGAGGAGAGAAAGAATTTACCATTTATTGTAATTAAAATCAATGTTGATAATGGGGGAATAACTCATTTATAATAAAATACATATTATGGAACATAGACAAATTATAGATTGGGCTATCGAGGCTACCCAAGAGTTATTACAAAAACAAGAAAACATTCAAGAAACCGATATTAGAGATCGAATTATTGAAAAATTCAATAGTAAGAGACAAAGAGATTACACCAGTGATAAAGAACATGAAAACAGAAGTGATCTAATCGTGTACCATAAAGGGAAACCTTATCTCATATACGAGTTTAAAAAATATTTTAAACCGATCAGGAAATCTGAGATTGCAGAAATACAAAAAGATTTTGGCAAATTGCATAAAGCACATCAAACACACTCTTCCTGCAAAACTTATTTTGTACTGGTTAGTACTTCGTCTTACATTGAAGACGCTAAAATTGAAAGAATGGAAAATTTCATGGACTTATCAGTCGGATTAAATAAAATCTTCAAACTGGATTACATGGGCAAAATGATATATTTACATAATAGAAAAAGAGCTATTCAACCAGATTTCTGTGTGTTAAGCTGGGAAATCAAATGATTATCATAAATACTTTACAAACAATTCAGATCAAAAAACATGAAAAAGATTTTTACATATCTAGTAATCATTTTTGTTACTTCCCTTACATTAAGTTGTAATGATGATAAATAAGATAACTCTAAACCCGATTACATTTCATCTTCTCTTACTGAATGGATATTCAAATCAAAAGGGGAGGAAAAGGAAATTACGATTAATTGTCTATGCTGAACCTAATGAAGAAAACCAAGAACGAAAAACAGAATTAAAAATAGAAAATGAATTATTATAAATAATATTGATATGAAACAGATTTACATTTTATTGATAGCTATGTACGCTATTGCTTTTACTGCGTGTTCAAAAGATGATAGCTCATTAGAAGATGGAAAGGAAGGGATAATTACGCTAGTTCATAAAACTGATTATTCTGATCGTGATCCTGTGGCAATGACTTTTATTACTTTTAACAAGGGAAAAATTATTACAATTGATTGGGGAGATGGAAATGTTGAAAAGATCGAATGTCATCGGGCTAGGAATAGTGAAGGTTACTACTCTAATGAAATTCAACATAAATATACTAATAGTAATCCTTATATTATTACAATTAAGGGGAGAATTAGAGACTTTCAGTGTTACACCAAGCACATAACCTCATTAGATATAAGTAAATGTCCCGCATTGACTAGTTTGGGTTGTAGCCTTACTGCTCTAACCTCGTTAGATGTCAGTAAGAATACTGCATTGACTAGCTTGAACTGTGGTAGCACTAACCTAACCTCATTAGATGTCAGTGGGTGTCCCGCATTGACTATGTTGAATTGTGGTAACAATAACCTAACCTCGTTAGATGTCAGTAAGAATACTGCATTGACTAGTTTGGATTGTAGCAATAATAATCTCTCTGCAAGTGCCCTGAACAAGATTTTTAACGATTTACCAATAAATGGTAGATACATTTTATTTAACAATAATCCCGGAACTGGTACTTGTGACAAGAGAATACTGGACTATAAGGGATGGTATTAACTTAATCACCATTCCTGATATGAGTCCTGAGAATGGTGATATTAAGACTAAAATAATATGAATAGTAAAATTTGTACTTTAGATGAATTTAAGGAATTCCTAAAACAGCTTGTTGAATCCGGCAGATTAGAAGGTACAGAGTTAGGGGTTGCAAAATTAGTTCTGGGCAAAGGATATAGAGTCTTGTCTCCTGAACAAATGAAAGTGTTTGACAGAATGATTGATACAAATGTAATAGAAAACTGTCAACGATGTGGTGTCCCTATTCCTTGGGAAGAAATGTTTATTGCTATTGATAATGGTGGTTATTGTTGTTATTGTCAGCATATGATGGAAAAGATTGAAAAGGAATAAATATAACTTACCCCCATTTCTGATATTTAAATAGTGAGGAATGATAATTTAAAGTCTGGATAATATGGAAAAAAATAAATTTGGTAATTGTAATATAGTTTCTAAAAATTTAACCTCACACTCCCGGCTCAGTACTGGGAGTTTTCAATTTAAATCAATAATTATGGACACCAGTTAAAACCGTCGGAAAAGCCCTCTTTAGAAGAGAATTTTACCAATCGCATTTCAGGGAATTTATATTAAGAAATAAATAGGGTGAAGTGCGACATAGATTTTTAGATAATTAATTTGTTTAATTTGCACTGACATATTGGCATAAATACTAATTTTGTTACCAATTTGTAACCGTTATTGTTTGTTCTGAAACTAATGTGTTGTTATATAGCATATTAGTGGGTGTCTGGCGTGATGGAATTGTCCTTGGTAAGGAAGAGGTCGTGAGTTCAAATCTCACTAACAGCTCTGGGGAAAGTCTGCAAGAGCAGGCTTTTTTAAAATACTCGAAATGGCGCTATCGTCTAGGGGTTAGGACGTAAGATTCTCATTCTTAAAACAGGGGTTCGATTCCCCTTAGCGCTACACTCAAAAGAACTGACTGAAGTCGGTTCTTTTTTGTATTTAATTTATTCCGATATGAATCTGATGAAATTGAAAGGCCATAGCTCGATGTTGGGGGCTAATGTGATGTGGGGATTGATGTCTCCCGTGGCAAAATTTGTGATGGTAGGAGGTGCGGTTACTCCTCTCGTTGTAACTGATCTGAGGATTACGGGGGCTATGGTGTTATTTTGGATCGCTTCATTCTTTCAGAAACCTGAACGGGTGGCTCCTAAAGATTTATTAAAATTGTTGGGGGCATCTCTCCTGGCTATTGTTTTTAATCAGGGATGTTTTATTTTCGGGGTAGGACTGACTTCTCCGGTGGATGCTTCCATCATCACCACCAGTATGCCTTTGCTCGCCATGGTTTTAGCGGCGATTTATTTGAAAGAACCGATTACAGGAAAAAAAGTACTGGGGATTGCAGTCGGAGCTACCGGGGCGTTGTTGCTGATTTTAGGGAGCCATCAGGTTTCGGAGGCTAAAGCGGCTGGAAATCATTATATCTGGGGAGATTTATTGGTGTTGTTGGCACAATTAAGTTACGCTCTTTATTTTGTGTTATTTAAAAATTTTGTGAATAAATATTCCTTGATTACCATTATGAAATGGATGTTTACCTATGCTTTTATTTGTGCTTTACCCTTCTCTTATAATGATTTGCTCCATACGGAGTGGAAGAGTTTACAAAACACTGAAATCGGAGCATTGGTATTTATCGTGGTGGGGAGTACTTTTATTAGTTATGTGTTGATAGTCATCGGGCAAAAAAATCTACGCCCGACTGTTGCCGGTATGTATAATTATGTTCAGCCTTTGGTGGCTAGTATTGTTGCTGTGTGTTGGGGGATGGATACTTTTAATTTTGTGAAAATCATTTCAGTCGCTTTGATATTCGGAGGGGTCTATCTGGTAACCAATAGCCGGAGTAAAGCAGAAATGGAGGCTGTTGTAGCGGATAAAAATTAACTTGCTGTAGGAAGAAAAAAGAGAAACGGACCGAAAACGGGATGAAAGGTCCGTCCCGGAATCCGGAATTAAAATTTATCGGAAAAGTACCTGTTTTTTCTTTAGAAAGTAGTATTTTTGTTGTCTTAAATTTAACTGCGAAGGGTTTGATTGTTTTATTTTAAACAAAACGGCTCTTTTGTTGATAAAAATACACACGATGGACATTTATTTTAGCTTTAAAGAAATTATCAGTGCTTTTATGGTACTGTTTGCTGTAATCGATATTCTGGGAGCCATTCCGATTATCATTAGTTTGCGTGAAAAGAATCAGAAAATAGAGGCTGGAAAGGCAGCTATTATTTCTTTTGTTATATTAGTAGCTTTTTTGTTTATCGGGAAGGCATTATTGGGATTATTCAATGTCGATATTTCTTCTTTTGCCGTTGCCGGTGCTTTGGTGTTGCTGGTTTTAGCGGTAGAGATGATCTTCGGTGTCGAGATATTTAAAAACGATAGTCCTTGCGGGTCGGCTACGATCGTTCCGCTGGTATTTCCTTTGATTGCCGGGGCGGCTTCGTTTACCACTTTGTTGTCGTTGCGGGCGGAATATAATATTCTCAATATCATCATCGCTGTCGCGATGAATATGGCATTGGTGTATCTGGTATTGCGCTATGTGTATTATGTAGAACGTCTGTTCGGTAAAAGCGGAGTGTACGTAATGCGTAAATTATTCGGTATTATCTTGTTGGCAATAGCCGTTCGCTTATTTACCTCTAATCTGACTTCTTTGATCGGTAGTTTTTGATTGGAAATCAGAGTTTATCGAAAAATTTGATAAAACGGCTTGAAAAGATCAGGAACAATAGCGTCCATAGCAGAAAGCGGCACATTCTGCCGATAAACATCAGGATAAAAGTATGGGTTCGTTTCGTCTTATAGAAGCCGAGTGCTACATTCGAAATATCGCCGATAACGGGAATCCAGACCAGGAGTGCCATCAGGCCCCCGTATTTTTCGATTTTATTTTTCTGTTTCAGCAATTGTTCTTCTTTGATATGGAATAATTTCCGTATCCGGGTGGCATTGCCGGCATAACCGACTCCATAAATCACCAATCCTCCGATCCAACCACCGGTTGTCGCTATGAAAAGACAGATCCAGGGGTTGAATCCCATGGCCAACATGCTTACATATAATAGGTCTGCACCTAAAGGAATAAAAAGTGCAGACAAAAACGAACCGGCAAACAATCCTAAATAGCCATAATGCTCCCAAAATTCGGTGGTCGCTAATATGATTAAATCATGTCCCATTTGTAGAGGTTTGATCATGCTTTTACAAATACGTAAAGGGGGAAGGAAAGTTGTTGGGACGGTGGAAACGGATAAAACGGTGACGACAGATAAAACGGCGAGAGCAAGAGAACAGAAAAAAATAGTGGAAATGGTGAGAGGGGGCGGTAAAGAGAGAAAGTTTAAAAAAATCGTTCTCCGTATTGCAGGTAGAGCCAGGTCCAAAGCAGGAAGCGGGCGAAACGGCCGATTAACATGTAGATGGCTGAGACATAAGGTTTGGTTTTGTAAAATCCCAGGGCAACGGCCAATAAGTCGCCGATAAGCGGAAGCCAGGTAAACAGGGCCAGCCATACTCCATAACGGTCTATGTTTTTTTTCTGACGGAGGAGTTTTTCTTCTTTCACCTTCAGCCAGCGTTCGATCCATTCCCAGCGGCCCAGCCAACCGATCCAGTATGAAGTGAGTCCTCCCAGCCAATTACCGGTTGTGGCGATAACCAGGCAGGCCCATACATTTCCGCCTAGAGCCAGGATACCCACCAGTAATACATCCGCACTCATCGGAATGAGGGTAGAAGCCAGAAAAGAGCCGATAAATAATCCCCAATATCCTAAATCGATCAATGAATCCATGTGGCAAATTTAGGATTTTCCGGTCAAACCTTTGGGCATTTGTCTTTTACTTTTTACTTTTACGAACAGAAGTAGGTATAATTAATTTAAGTTCATAAAGTTTGTAGACCGATTTAATTCTGGGTATAATGGGTAAGGTGTTAATCATCGATGATGAAAATCAGTTACGGGGACTATTGGCCCGTATTATTGGATTGGAAGGTTATGAAGTCATTCAGGCCGACAGTTGTAAGGCTGGGTTGAAACAAGTGGAACAGCAAAATCCCGATGTGATCATCTGTGATGTCCGCTTACCGGATGGAAGCGGTGTCGGTCTTATAACAGAAATGAAGCGGCTCGGACCTTTGACCGAGATTATCCTGCTGACCGCCCATGGGAATATCCCGGATGGAGTACAAGCGATAAAAAATGGTGCATTCGATTATATAACCAAAGGAGACGACAATAATAAAATTATTCCTTTGCTCAGCCGTGCTATGGAAAAAGTAGAGATGGCCAGGCGTTTACAACAATTGGAGAAACAGGTCGGACAAAAGTATTCTTTTGAGTCAATTCTCGGGAAATCGAAGCCTATTCGGATGGCTATAGAGTTGGCCAGAAAAGTTTCTGTAACGGATGTACCTGTATTACTGACCGGTGAGACAGGAACCGGCAAAGAAGTCTTTGCTCAGGCCATACATCAGCACAGTAGCCGGGCGGGTAAGTCGTTTGTGGCGGTCAATTGTTCGGCTTTTAGCAAAGAACTGCTCGAGAGTGAGATCTTCGGCCATAAAGCGGGGGCCTTTACCGGGGCTTTGAAGGAAAAGAAAGGACTGTTTGAGGAAGCCGATCAGGGAACGATCTTTCTCGATGAGATCGGTGAAATGGCTTTCGATTTGCAGGCGAAACTACTACGGGTACTGGAAAGTGGCGAGTTCATAAAAGTGGGGGATACCCGTCCTATTAAAGTAAATGTCAGAATTATAGCTGCTACGAACCGAGACCTGCAGAAAGAGATCGAGGCCGGGCATTTCCGTGAGGATTTGTATTACCGTTTGTCCGTTTTTCGGATTCAACTACCCCCTCTGCGTGAACGAATGGAAGATATCGAATTGTATGTCCGGGCTTTCGTGAAAATGTTCGGACCGGGTGTGGGGAAAAAGATAGAAGAGATTACACCTGAATATTTGGGAACCTTGAAAAAACATGTCTGGAAAGGAAATGTCAGGGAATTACGTAATGTGATCGAACGAAGTATGATCATTGCCGACGGTGCGGTATTGACTGTAAGCGATTTGCCCTTCGATATTCAGCAGTCGGTCTTGGAAAGTGAAGGCGGAAAAGGTTATTCTGAATTCGACCTGGCCCAGGTGGAAAAAGCACATATACGGAAAGTATTGCAATATACCGGAGGAAACAAGACCGAGGCTGCCCGTTTGATGCACATCGGCCTGACAACCCTTTACCGTAAGATCGAGGAGTACGGAATAAGATAGAGGGAAGGTTTTAACTAAAAAATAATAAATGAGATTCGGTTGCTTGATTTTACTAATGTTTGTCGTTCTTGCTTGTGGGCAGGAAAAGAAAAAAGAAACGGTGAATCCTTTGGCTTATGCCGTGATTACAGGTCATATCAAGAATAGACAGATTTATCCTCAGCAAAGTGCTTTAAAGGTGATTATTCCTTCTTACTGGAATGCACAGACAATACAGGAATGCGCGATCAGGCCCGAATCACACTTTTACTTTTCGTTTTCAGCCTTTGGCTTTGCGTGATATTTCGATAGAGACCTTTATCCCTTATCTGTTGATACGTCCGGGAGACAGTTTGCATATCGAATTGGATTTTGCTAAGCTGAATAAAGTGGAGTTTTCGGGTACTGCCGGGAAATTGAATCAGGATCTCTACGCATATACCGATGGTGAAGGCTATTACCTGGAACAGCGGGCGGGAACGGACGACCAGAAATTACCGGTTACTGCATTTCGAAAAAAAATGGATAATGAACGGGAAGTTCGTTTACAAAGAATATTGAGGTTTGCAAAGAAATACCAGATCGGAAAAGATTTGCAAAAGTGGATCATGAAAGGGCTGGAAGCCGAATATTATGATTTATTGCTCGAATATGGATCGCTGCATTCCTTCCTGACCGGTGATACGGTGCCTGCCGGATTTTTCAATTTCGATGCTGCCCTGGAAAATTTGTTCACCGGGGAGGTGATACATTCCCGTTTATTCGAGCTGGCTGCCAAATTCCGAACCCGGCCCGGTCTGATAAAGGATACGTTGCAAAACAGTACCGAAATACTGATGAGAACCGCAAGTAGTACGAAAAATAAGGTCTTGTCGCAATTTATGGTCGCTTCCCTGTTCGATACACACCTGGGGTTTAATGACGTGACTTTCTTCGAGGAGAACAGGGATTTTTTCGACGGACACGTGACCTTGCCGATATTACGCGAACCTCTGCTTCGAAAATATGAAACAAAGAAAGCTTATTTGAATAATCCGAAACCGGTTTCCGATGCGATGCTGTATGGAGTTACCCCCGAAAATGGAAAGATGATTATTGCCGGCGAAGGAATGAGAAAATTACAACAAGTGATACAGGCGAATAAGGGTAAAGTCATCTTGATTAATTTTTGGGGAGGATGTCCGGCTGCAATTGACAATCTTAGTATTTTGAATGATTTGTCGGAAATATATAAAAATGATGAGGTGGCTTTTGTTTCGATTGCTGATGATGACCCAATAATTAGGAAATGGGCGGACGATTATGATTTGAAAGGACAAAAGTATTTCTGGCCTGATCCGGATACCCGTGAAATTATGAAAAACTGGCATATTTTCTGGAGCCCGTATTATCTCTTAATCGATAAAGAGGGAGTTATCGTGGATTATGGGTCACATATTTTACCCCGTATGGACCGGACCCGGGAAAAAATAGATTGCCTTCTGGAAGAATAAACTTGTGGATATCACTTTTCATTTTTTTGTTTAGAATCGGAAGATGATAATTAATATGTTGATATATAGTGTGTTGTCGGAATGATCAGGGCTTATGGCATAACTTTGGCATAGGGGGGGAAAATTATAATTTAAAAGCGATGAGTTATGGAAATTTTATCATTTGTATTTCTTTGTGCCGTGGGAGCACTGATGTATTGGTTTTTCTTTAAGTGTGTCGACTGGTTCGAAAAGATTTAAAAAAGGAGGAACAATATGTTTACAGCATTATTTATTTTAAGTGTAGTGATGTTCGGTTATATGATGTATGTGCTCATCAAGCCGGAGGAATTTTAATCGGAGCTTTGCTTTTGAGTGAAACATGAAAAGTGAAAAAGGAAAAGTTCTGCAGGAAACAGACAGGACTCATTAGTGTCCCGTTAAAATGGGACGAGTTAAATAATAATTAATCAAATAGCCCCGGAATCAGGGGATCATTTAGATCTTTGGCATCATTGAAATTAGTCTTGTCGAACAGGTCACGCAAGTGGGTTTTGTCAGTCAATGATATGCTGAGAATTTGCAAAACTTCATAAGTTGAGCGTTTCAACTTCATGTCATGTTGGACAATAGCCACAAGACAGTATGTGATAATAGCCACACTGATTTGTATGCGGACGGCGTTCTCTGTTGTGCCCCAGAATTTCTTTATCTTGAGGTGCTGCTTGAGCCATTTGAAGAACAGTTCAATCAACCATCTTTTCGTGTAAAGATTGGCAACATCCAGTGCAGAAAGTTGTTTCGCATTCGTCAGAAAAGTGAACTCACGGTCATCTTCTTCATCGTAATATCGGACGAGTCTGAATGACTCAGGATATTTCTTCCCGGAGAGATAACCGGTCAGTTTCACTTCCGCATCAGTCATTATATTCTTTGGCATCCTTCGTTTCCATTTGACTGTCTTATACTTTAAATTCGTTTTGGCTCTGACAACAAAGAAAGAGTCTGTAAGATGTATCCTATAGAGCTCTTTAAAAGAATCATAAGCCCTGTCGAATATATAATAAGCGTTCGGTTCATAATGGATTGAAGACATTGCTGTAGAATCATGCTTTGATGCAGTGGTTACAGTATAGAAGGCAGGAACTTGTGCTTCAATGTCATATAAGACATGAGCCTTCACTCCTCCTTTCTTGCTTCGGAATTTTGCCCAAGGGAATGTTGCAAGGCATAACGGAATCGTTGTTGAATCAAACGCATATTTCTTTCCGGAAATGTCAAGGATGT
>ERZ825137.2530-NODE-2530-length-21008-cov-14.944018_pt1 | contig 21008 bp, 16 predicted proteins | sample MGYA00519873_ERZ825137 | MGnify/ENA primary metagenome ERZ825137 (study PRJEB31778, sample SAMEA3449190) | human gut metagenome | biome: human gut; feature: human-associated habitat; material: faeces | place: United Kingdom | collected 2010/2012 ...
CAAGATAGTTGATAAGCGCCGCAAGCAAGGTCACACCGACTATAAGCGCAATGCAGAATATCGCAGTAGGTATATGCTCCTCAGCTTTACCGCCGCCGATTATTGCGGCGATCTCATCTACAAGATATTTTGACGAGATGATATTAACCATTGTCTGCGAAAACGAAACCACCACCTGCAGCGCATAAGCAATAAACAGCTGAGGCTTATTCTTTACTGCCGTTTTCAGCATAAATTTAAGCGTAGGCAGTATCTTTTTCTCTTTTTCTTTATGCATTGACAGCCACCTCGCTTTCATTGTTGTCAATATAATACTGAGCCTGGACATTGAACATATCAGCGTATTCTCCGCCCTTGTCCATAAGCTCGCTGTGAGTTCCGTACTCGACTATGCCGCCGTCCTTGAACATAGCAACCTTGTCGCAAAACTGTGTAGAACTTAATCTGTGGCTGATATATACCGCTGTCTTGTTGCCGATAAGCTTATCAAAGTCACCGTACAGCTTGCTTTCCGCAAGTGCGTCAAGTGCCGCCGTAGGCTCGTCAAGGATCAGCACGTCTGCGCCGCGATGCAGGGTCTTCAAAATCTCCACGCGCTGTTGAAGACCCACGCTGATCTCCGCCACGGTGTCGTTGGGATTGACCTGCAAGCCGTATTCCTTCACCAGCTCCTCGGTAATGGAAACGGCCTTTTTGAAGTCATAGAAGAGCTTGTGCCGACGGGGCTCGTTGCTCAGCACGATGTTCTGCGTGCTCTTCTGCGCGATTGCGGCGCTGGCGAGCGCCGGAAAGCTGCTTGCCCGGAAGCGGCGCATCATCGCGGTGCTGGCGGCGGCGGGCGTTACGGCGCTCTGCGCGCTGTGGTTCTTCGTGCCGATGATGCAGTATACGGCGGACGGAATCAGCACGAGTGTCGTACTCAATTCGTCGGAATACGTGCATCGGCCGGGCAGCTTCCTCGTCGGCTTTGCGGGCGACGTGAAGGCGGACGCGCCGGAGGATTTCGCCTATACCATCGGCGTGGTGCCGGGGCTGGCGCTGCTCATCGGCTGCGCGCTGCTGCTGGCGCGGCGCTATGCGGCGGGGCGCGCCGAAATGAAGACGGAAAACGACAGGCTGGCGCTGGGGCTGCTGGCGCTGGGCGCGCTGGCGCTGGGGCTGAGCACGGATTTCTTTCCGTGGCGCACCCTCTGTTCGATCCGGAAGCCGTTTTCCACCTTCTTCATGCAGATTCAGTTCCCGTGGCGCTTTGTCGGCATAGCCGTGCCGATGCTCAGCGCGGCGGCGGCGTGGGGCTATCTGCGCGAGGAAAAGGACGCGAAAACGGGCATGGCCGCGCTCATCGCGCTGTGCGTGGTCTTTTCGGGCTACACGATGCAGACGATGGTGCAGCGGCTGCCCGAGCTGGAAAAGGAGACCTACACCGACACGCGCATCGGCCAGTTTGAATACACCTATCCGTGCACGGAGAAGACGGCGCTCAAGGTCGGCGACGTCAGAACGAGCCAGCCGGGCGTCTGCAACGCGCTTTCTTACGAAAAGCGCGGCACAGAGCTGACCGCGACGGTGCAGCTTGAAGGCGAGGCGGCGTATATTGAGCTGCCGCTGCTGTATTACCCCGGCTATCGCGCCGAGATCGACGGTCAGGCGCAGACGGTGGCGCGCGGAACGAACAACATGGTGCGCGTCTACGGCCTGTCGTCGGGCGAGAGCGGCACGGTTCACGTCTGGTATCAGCCGCCGACGGCGTGGCTGATCGCGCAGGGCGCGAGCGCGCTGGGCGCGCTGCTGCTGGCCGCGTCGCTTCGGCGGATGCGGAGGCGCGCATGACGGAGCTGCGCGCGAGCGTTCGTCAGGTGGTGGAATTCAGCCTGCATGAGCGCGACCTTTCCCCGGCGGCCTTTGCCGCCAAGCGCATGCGGGAGGGCGCGGCGGCGCACAAGGCGCGGCAAAGCGCGGGCGCGCGGGAGGAGACGGCCTATCAGGCGGAAAAATCGCTGAGCGCGGATTACGCCGCCCGCGAAATCGCCCTGCGCGTCACCGGGCGGGCGGACGGGCTGCTGCTCGCCGCGGACGGCGCGCGCATCGTGGAGGAAATCAAGCTGGGCACGGCGGAAAACCCGCTCGTCCCGGCGCATCGGGCGCAGGCGGCGATGTACGGGCACATGCTCTGCCAAAAGGAGGGCTTGACCGGCGTTCGTCTGCGCATTTTATATGTGGATGAAAACGGCGCGCCCGTTCGTCTCTATGAAGAGGAGGCGGACAGCGCGCGGCTGAAGGGCGAATTTGAGGCGCTGTGCGCGGCCTACTGCGCGTGGGCGGAGCGGCTGCTGGCGCGGCGGCGGGCGCGGGACGCATCGCTTTTCGGCCTCGCGTTTCCCTACGGCGCGTATCGCGCGGGGCAGCGGACGTTCGCCGCGAACGTGTACGTCGCCATCCGGGAGAGAAAGCGGCTCTTCGCGCAGGCGCCGACGGGCATCGGCAAGACGATGGCCGCGCTGTATCCCGCCGCGCTGGCGCTGGGCGAGGGCAAATGCGCCCGCGTGTTGATGCTGACGGCGCGAACGACGGGCAGAAAGAGCGCGATGGATGCGCTGGCCATCCTGCGCGCGCACGGCGCAAGGCTGCTGGCCGTGGAAATCGCCGCGAAGGACAAGGTCTGCCCGATGGAAAAGCGGGACTGCCGCCCGGAGGTCTGCCCGTATGCGAAGGGATTTTACGACCGTCTGCCGGACGCGCTGGCCGAGGCGCTGACCGGCGGGGACTGGGGGCGCGCACAGCTCGACGCGCTGGCGCGGAAGCACACGCTCTGCCCGTTTGAACTGGCGCTGTCGCTGGCGCAGGAGGCGGACGTCGTCGTCTGCGATTACAACTATGTGTTTGATCCGTTCGTGGCCATCGACGCGCTGATGCAGGGCGGCGCGGCGCTGCTCATCGACGAGGCGCACCAGCTCGCGCCGCGCGTGCAGGATAACGCTTCGGCGGCGGTGAGCGTGCCGCAGCTTCGCGCGCTTCGGCGAGGCGCGGGGCAGGCGCTCGGCCGAAAGCACCCGCTCTACGGGGCGCTGACGGCGGCGATGCGCGCGCTGGAGGCGGCGGCGGGGACGGAGGAATTCGCTTCCGGGCGGCTGGAAAGGCCGCCGGAGGCGCTGGACGCGGCCATGACGCGGCTTTTGGATGCGGCGGACGGGGCGCTCCTGAGCGGCGCGGGAACGGATGCGGCGGAGGCGTTTACGCTGGCGGCCTGCTGGCGCTACGCGGCGGGGCGGCTCGATACGCGCTATGCCGTGCTGACGGAGGGAACGGAAAAAACCGCGAAGATCGAATTGTTTTTGCTCTGCGCGGCGCAGGATATTCTGGAAAAGACGAAGCGGGCGCGCGGCGCGGTGTTTTTTTCCGCGACGCTCGCGCCGTTTGAGGCGGCCAAACGGATGCTCGGCAGCCTTGAAGGGGATGCGTGTCTGGCACTGCCCTCGCCGTTTGACAAGCATCAGCTCGACGCGCGGATTCTGCCCATCGACCTGCGCTACGCGGCACGGGAGGCGAACGCGCCGCGGGTGGCCGAGGCGATTCGGGCGCAGCTTGCGGCGCATCCGGGCAACGCGATGGTGTTCTTTCCGTCGTATGCGTATTTGAGCCGCGTCGATGCGCTGCTGGCGGCAGAGGGCGTCCCCGGCGCGGCGATTCTGCGCGAGGCGCGCGGGCTGACGGAGGAAGAAAAAAACGCGCTGCTGAGCGCGTTTGACAAGCGGGACGGGCGGACGGTGCTGCTGGCCGTGCTGGGCGGAGCGTTCGCGGAGGGCGTTGATCTCGCCGGGGAGCGGCTGCAAAACGTGATCGTCGTTTCGACGGGGCTGCCCCAGATGGACGCGCGGGTGCGCGCGATGCGGCGCTATCACGATGAAAACGGCGCGGACGGCGCGTTTTTATGCATGACCCTGCCGGGAATGGTGCGGGTGATTCAGTCGGCGGGGCGGCTGATTCGCACGCAGAGCGACCATGGCGCGCTGCTGCTGATCGACAGCCGCTATCAGCGCGGGGCGGAGCGGGCGCTGCTTTCCGGCACGCTCATCGGCGACGCGCTTTCCGGCTGATCGGCCTGAAACCAGCGGATCTGTTCTTCGAGCGGGTCGTTTTCAACGGGCGGGCGCAGCGCCAGCAGCGCGGCGATCATGCGGCGCATGCCGGGCTCGCCGTGGGGAATATACAGAAGCTGGCTGTCCTCGCGCTCGGCGATGAGCGCGGACAGCAGGCGGCGAAGGCGGACGCGGGTGGCATGCATGGCGTGTTTCCTCCTGAGGGCGCGCCCCAAATCCGGCGGGAAACCGCCCGGCGGCGGGCGCGGACGACGGGCTGACGTATGCAGAAAGAATAGCATGAACCAAGGAAAAACGCAAGTTGATTCGATTTTCCGACTGTGATAAAATAAAAAGAGATATTTCGTGCCGAAGGCCAGGGACAGCGCCGGACGGCAGAAATCAACCATGGACCGTTGAAGGGAGCAGACCGATGAAAAAAGCCGTATGGGGCGCTTTCCTGCTGATGATGACGCTCGCGGCCGCAGGGCTTTGCGAGATGGATTATACGCTGAGCAATCCGCACATCCGATACGAAAAAATCGAGGGGGCGCGGCAGGAAGAGACCGCGCAGGCGGACGGCGCGGGCATTTCGCTTTCGGACATGGCCGCGGCGGAGGACGCACAATCGGCCGCGCAGAGCGCGGATACGTGGCCGAAGACATTCACCGTCACGCTGGGCGGCGATACGACGCTCGGCTCGACGGACGATTTGCGCAAGCGGGAGGACTGCTTTGAAAACGTCGCGGCGGACAAGGGCTACGGCTGGTTTTTCTCCGGCTTGCAAACCCTGTTCGCGACGGATGATTTGACGCTCGTGAACTTTGAGGGCACGCTGACGGAGGAGACGAGCAAGAAGGAGAAGCTCTACAACTTCAAGGGCCCGGCGGAATACACCGACATCCTGACGCTGGGCAGCGTGGAGGCGGTGAACATCGCCAACAACCACACGCTCGACTACGGTCAGCAGGGCAAGGCGGACACGATCGCCAATCTGGAGGCGGCGGGGATCGTCGTCTCCGGCGGCGGCGAGCTTGGCGTGTTTGAAAAGAACGGCGTGAAGGTCGGCATGACCGGCTACTGCTTCCCCTACAAGGGCGGCAAGAAGGACATCAGCGCGGATGTGAAGGCGCTGCGTGAGGCGGGATGCCAGATCGTGATCGCGTCGTTCCACTGGGGCAGCGAATACCGGGATGATTTCACCGGGGAACAGCGCACCATCGGCCGCGCGGCGATCAAGGCGGGCGCGGATATCGTCGTGGGCACGCATCCGCATATCGTGCAGGGGATCGAGGCCTATCAGGACAGCTACATCCTCTATTCGCTGGGCAATTTGGTGTTCGGCGGCAACGTCGATCCCGACGACCGCGACGCATATCTGGCGCGCGTGACCTTCACCGTCTACGAGGATCACTGCGACGCGCCGGAATTGACCGTCGTGCCGATCCGCCTGACCGCGCTGGACAAGGGGACGGATTACCGCCCCGTCGTCGCGGACGAGGCGGACAGCGCGCGGATTTTCAAGCGGATTATGAAGCTCTCCTCCGGCATGGGCGACTTTATCAACGGGGAGCTGACGGCGTATTGAGAATGGGAAAAGATGAGGGCAACTCCTTCCGTCACGACTTCGTCGTGCCACCTCCCTCGAAGAGGGAGGTCTTGTCCTCACGTTACTGTAACCTATAACAAGAGCTCCTTCTTTGAAAGCAAACTGCATGCCGAAGGTTTGTCAACGAAGTTGACGGAAGGAGCTGAAGGACTTTGAACGAAAGGATGGGTTTGATGGCTTCGCATTTTGCGCTGTTTGTCGATCTTGAAAACTGCGGCGGCAAAAAGAGCATGCTGATGGACGTGATCGAGCGGGTAAAGATTCGCGGCGACATCCTCATCGGCAAGGTTTACGGCTATACGGACAGCTATTCCGACCTCAAGGAGATTCTGCTGTCCAACACCTTCGCGGTCGTGCCCTCGCTCCGGTTCGGGCGCAACCAGAAGAACAGCCTGGATATTCAGCTCGTCATCGACGCGCTGGACGTGGCCTATACCAATCCGCTGATTGACAGCTTCTGCATCGTTTCCGGCGACAGCGACTATGTGCCGCTCGTCGGCAAGCTGAAAACGATGGGCAAGTTTGTGCTGGGCATTTCCCGAAGCGAGGCGGCCAGCGGCGTATTTATGAACGCTTGCAGCGAGTTCCAGTTCCTGGAAAGCGTCGCCAGCGGCAAGGAGCGCGCGCAGGGGCAGGAGATCGAGGCGCTGACGCTGGCGGATGTGAACGACCTGATCGTGACCATCCTCAAGGAGAGCGACAGCGGGGAGATGCTCGCCAGCGAGGTCAAGAGCGTGCTGCTGCGCCTGAGACCGAATTTCTCCGAAAAGAGCGTCGGCTTTTCCACCTTCGGCAAGCTGATTGCGCGGCTCTCCCAGCAGTTCGGCGCATTCAGCGTGGAAAGCGAGCAGTTCAACGTCATCGTGTCGCTCAACCAGCCGCATGTGACCGCCGGAGAGCAGATCACGCGGGAGAACTATACCCGCATCTTCTCGCGCATCCTCTCGGAATACAAGGAGGACGGCTTTGACCGGGTGAATCCCTCCATTCTCAAATCGGCGGTGCAGGCGGATTATCCCGACTTTACCGAACGGCAGATCGGCCTGCGGCGCTTCTCGGATGTGCTGCGCGCGCTGGAAAAGGAAAAGCTGCTGAAATTGGAAACGGACGAAGGCGGCAACATGCTGGTGCATATTTTGTAATTCGCGGTCTGCGAACGAAAGACAAACCGCTATTCTCCCCCGAAAGAGGGAGAATAGCCCTTGCGATCACATTTTCAAACGCATGAAATCGGAGCGGCATTTGGATGTACGGAGAAAACACATGAAGCGAATCCTGACATTTTTTATTTTCATGTTGCTGGCGATGGGGCCGGGGGCGGCGGGCGCGCAGACTGTCGTGATGGACGAGGGGCACGTCGCCTTTGATTACCCGGATAGCTGGCTGGTCGTTTCGCCCCAGCTCTGCGGCGTGTACGCGCCGCTGCTGGAGGACGCGGGGATTGACGCGGACGAGCTGGCGAGGGAGCTTGAGCAGACGCGCACGCTCAGCCGCGCATACAACGAGAATTACACGCAGTATCTGTCCGTGCTGATCGGCGAGGACGAACTTTCGCAGGAAATCTACGAAATCGAAAACGCGACGGACAGTCAGCGCGCGACGCTGCGCCGCCGCGTGGAGGCCAACAGCTTCTGGGAGACGACCGGCCTTCGGACGCAGGACGCGGAGTGGCAGAAGGAAGACGGCGGCTATTGGCTCTACGCGCATTACACCGTTACGCGGGCGGGCGAAACGGTGGGGCGCGGGCTGCGCTACATCACCGTTCGCAACGGGCTGTATGTGGAGATGGACTGGCGAATCGCGAGCGGGCGCTTCTCCGGGCGGGATCTGAACGCCTTCCGCGCGCGGCTGGCGGATCTGGTCGTCACGGAGCAAATCGCCGAGCCGGTGCGCGACGTGAAGCTGGAGGCGCAGATCCCCGCCGAGACATCCAAGGCGCAGGTGGAGATCACGGGAACGGCGACCGCCGGCGCGACGGTGATCGCTGAAACGCCGGACGGCAACGGCGCGATGCTGACGCTGGACGCGGCGACGGCGGAGGCGAAGGGAAAATTCACGCTGACGATTGAGCTTGAAAAAGAAGGCCATTACGACGTTACGCTGACGGCCTCCAAAGAGGGCATGAACGACGCGACGCTCTCGGGCGAAATTGCTTACAGCGCCAAGACGCTGCCCGTCTCCGGCGTGGAGGAGAGCCTGTTTGTCACCGGCGACACGACGACGATCGCCGGTACGACGCTGGCGGGCGTTCAGCTCCAGCTTGTGACGCCTTTCGGCGTGAGCAAAAAGCGATCCGGCAACGACGGCGCGTTCTCCTTCGAGCTGACGACGAAGGACGCGGGCGAATACAAATACACGCTCATTTTGGATAAGAGCGGCTACAACCAGCGGCGCGTGCCCTTCACCGTGACCCGAATCATCACGGACGATCAGGAGCAGGAAAAAATCCGCCAGTCCGCCGTGAAGATCTCCTATAAGGATCTGCAGAAGGACAAGGAGGAGAATCAGGGCAAGGTGATGCGGCTGTATGGCCCGGTGAGCGAGGTCAGCAGCAGCGCGAGCGTGTACTATGTGCGCCTGCAATACAACAAGGACGCAAAGGGCAAGTGGTACAACGACGTGGTGATCGTCTGCGACGCGGACACGGGCGCGAAGGTCGGCGACATGATGACCGCCGTGGTGACGGTGGACGGCGTATACAGCGAGCAGAGCGCGAGCGGCGCGGACGTGATCGTGCCGCGGTTCAAGCTGCTGTTCGTGGACAAGATCGAATAATACTAATTCTTGTTAAAATGGCTTAATCCGCGCACCATCTTTTTCGCTCTGACTTTGCCTCGTTCCGTTCAACGTACCTCCAGTACGCCTCACTTCACTTGGCTTCGTCAGAACAAAAAATCTGATGCGCTCTGTTAAGCATTTTAACTGCGAATTAGTATAAAGCATAAAGAAAATAAAACTGAAAAAATATTTCAAACCCCCCCCTTGACACAGGGAAAAAAGAGATTATAATAAAGGCGTCGTTCGGGAACGGACGACAAACACGACCCGCAAAAAGGTTCAACGTGCGACCTTACATGACTGGCAGTGTTACCAGCGGTGCAAGGCTGATGATTGGAGGTCTGCATGATGAGCACTTATCTTCCTACCGTTTTCGGCGAAAACCTGATGGACGCTTTTGATGATTTCGACCTGTTCCGTGGCTTTGGCAATGTCGATCGCGCTTTGTACGGCAAGCACGCGCAGAACGTGATGAAGACGGATGTGAAAGAGACGGACGACGGCTACGAGGTGGACGTTGATCTGCCGGGCTTCAAGAAGGACGAGATTCATCTGGCGCTGGATCACGGTTATCTGACCATCTCCGCGGAGAAATCTATGGAGAAGGACAAGGAAAACGAAAAAGGCAAGATGCTCCGTCAGGAGCGCTATTCGGGCGTGATGCAGCGCAGCTTCTATATCGGCGATCATCTGAGCGAGGAGGACGTTAAGGCCTCGTATGAGAGCGGCGTTCTCCACATCAAATTCCCGAAGAAAGAGGCGCTGAAAGCCCCTGAGAAGAAGACCATTCTGATTGAGGGCTAACACCTCACCCTGTCGGCACACCCGACAGGGTGTTTTTGGCAAGAAAAAAACGGCGAACCCGCCCGGTGGACTGCTTAAAAGAAAATAGACAGTGAAACAAAACACCCTCCTGTTGTAGAATTGAGGAAATCAAAACTACAAGAGGAGGGTCGTTTCATGTCCAGACAATACACACACGTACAAGGATTGCTGCCGAGCGTAATAGCAATGAAGGAGAAGGGATACACATATCGCCAGATTGCAGATCAAATCGGGATGGAAAAGGAACAAATTGAAGAGTTGTGCAGCCGAGAACGAAGAAAGCAGCGCAAAATCGAAAAAGGTTATATTCCTCAGCCAAAGGGTCGTCCGAGAAAGACACCAGCTACACAAGAACAACTACAGAGCAATCGAATTGTTGAGCTTGAAATGAAGGTGGAACTTCTGCAAAATTTTCTATCCGAATGTGGAAGGATGTGAGAGCCAAATATAGGGTTATTGAAAGATTCAAGAATAAGTATCCGATCTGGAAAATGTGCGAGTTATTTGAAGTATCGCGAAGCGGATTCTATAAGTGGAGAAAACGGGCAGCGTCGCAGCAGCGCAGCGAATTGGATCAGATTATCATCGAATGCCAAGTGCTGGCGAAGCAAACTTACGGATACCGTCGAGTATGGTTGTGGATGAAGCAGAATACATCAGTGGAATGTCATCCTTTGACTGTACTGCATCACATGCGAAAGTTAGATCTTCTGGCGCAGATCAGACGCAGACGTCCCTACACACTGTATAAGCAAGGTGGTCACCACTATGAAAACCTGTTGAATCGGCAATTCGTTCAGAATCAGGTTAATTACCGCTGGGTAACGGATATTACCTACATCATCACGCCGCTGCGAACATACTATCTCTGCGTCGTTATGGATTTGTGCGGCAGATACATTGTTGCATATAGGCTGGGTACAGAAATAACCGCAACGCTTGTCAGTGACACCGTTAGGGATGCATTCACCAGAGAGAAAGGAAAGGTCGCCAATGGACTTGTCCTCCATAGCGACCAAGGCTGTCAGTACACTTCCGAAGAATACTTTGCCTTAACCCAAGAATACCATTTTGCAGCTTCAATGTCCAGACGTGGATGTCCGTATGATAATGCTTTAATGGAAAACTTCTTTGGCACTTTCAAAACTGAATGCCTATACAGGTACAAACCTGCTACTGGCGAACAAGCTCAACAGCTCGTTGACGAATATATCCAATTCTACAATTACGAGCGTATTGATATGAAATACGGCCTTACTCCGTTTGAAATTCGGAGCAAAGCCGCGTAATGTCGTGTAATTCTACGAGCGGGTTTCTTTTTTGTGTCTACTTCTGTTATAGCAGTCCACGGCTGGGCAAAGGTTCGCCGTTTTAATATGCGCGGAATGATTTCAATAATTGAGCACATCCGAAATTTTGCGTAAATTCCGGTAACGGGCGCGCTTGCATGACTCCTTCAGTCACGGCTGCGCCGTGCCAGCTCCCTCAGGGAGGGAGCTCCTTATCAGGTTATTTTCCGTCTGTGCAATAAATCGCACCCCTGCAACGTTACGAAAAAAAAGCAAGTGCACATTGCATCGGCATACCCATAGAAGCGCACATTGCGCCCGTTACCGGAATTTGTGCATAATTTCGGATTTGCTTATTTACCGTCGCGACTTACCGCTTAGACGGCAATAACTCGCCCAAAGAGCTCCCTCTTCGAGGGAGCTGGCACGGCGTATAGCCGTGACTGAGGGAGTTGGGCAGCGGTTCGCCGTTTTGATATGTTTGGGATTATTTGAAAAATTCCGTTTCGGCCAGACCGGCAAACGGCTGACCATCCGCAAAGCGGCCGCCGAGGGCGAGCATGTATCGCCCGGCGTATTCGATGACGGCGGCAAGGCGCGATGCGTCAAACTCGGCGGCGTATGCGTCGTCGCCGATGCTTTGCAGCGAGCCGGGGATGAGCGGGGCGAAGGTCAGCTTCGTGTTGGTGTGCACCACGCCGAGCGTCATGGCGTTTTCCACAGGTGTGCGCTGCGTGTGGAAAACCGCGCGCACCCGTTCGCCCGCCTGCGGGCAGGCGGCGAGGCGCGTCGGCAGGGAGAGCCGCACGGCCGTAAAGTCGGCGCGGGCGTGATCCTCGAGCGTTTGCAGCGCGGCGACCAGCGCGCTTTCATCCGCCTGCTCGGCCAGCGCGCGCGCCTCGGCTTCCCGGCCGTCGCGCAGCAGCGCGGCCAGCTTTTCGCAGAGCTGCGCGTCACCTTGCAGCCCCTGATCGAGCATCCGGCGGAGCAGCGCGCGCAGGTCGTCCGTCACGGCGCTAAAGAGCATCTCCGCCTGCGTTTCAAACGCGCGCATGCGCCACCACGGTGTATCCCGCCAGCAGCTCGTGCCGTCCTCAGGGCAGAGGTGCGCGTCCATCCGCGCGCCCGCATCCGCCATCGGGTCAAGCGCCTTCGGCTGGGCGAGGAGCGGGTGCAGCGCGATATAGGGGAGCTGGCACGGGCGGCCAAAGCTGCTCATCACGGTGGTCAATTCCGGCTCGTCGCGGAGGATGAACAGGTCGCTCTCCAGCGTCGTGCCGGTGCAGATATAGCGGATGGAGGATGCGTCGTGCGGGGAGAGGCCGGGGCCGAAGTGCGCGCAGCAGTCGCGCGTCCCCTCGTAATGCGAGCTGAGGATATCGGCCATTATCTGCGCGGTGACGGGGCGGTTCGCCCGAACGCAGAAGGGCATGCCCTCCTTTTCGACGCTCCACGGGCGATCCAGCGCGATGCGCAGGCCGTTTTTCTGGCGCATGACGTTGCGCGGACCGAAGAACTCGTCCTCCGCCTGATACGCCCTGGCGAAATCGAAATCGGAAAAATCGCCGTTTTTCGCGGGCGTGTACCAGCCGCGGGCGATGGCGTAGGTCACCACGTCCGCCGGGTAGAACTGCTCGGGGTAATCGGTCAGCCCGTGCAGGTTGAAGTGGTTGGGCATGACGGCGATGGCGTCGTCCGGCACGCGCGCGCCCATGTAGTGGCGGCCGCGCGCCAACTGGAACATGAAAGCCTCGTCCCGGTCGGCGATGGTGTAGGCGCGGCCGGAGGGCGCGTAGCCCCATTCGTCGATCAGCTCCATCAGGATGCGCGCGCCGTCGCGGGCGGTTTGGGCGCGCTCGGCCAGCGCGCGGCGCAGGTTGAAGGCGATGCCGCCGTCCTTGACGCAATCCGCGTTCTCCATGCCTTCGCGGGAGGTGCCCATGCTGTTGGAGACGATGACCACGCCGCGCTCGTTGACAAAGCCGTCCGCGTTGGAGAGCCCCATCACGTCCTTGCGGTATTCCACCCAGTAATAGCCCAGCGTGTGGGCGACCTGCGGGAGAAGGGCGCAGCCTTCCTCGGCAGGCATGACCGCACCCTTTTCCCAATCGCGCGGGGGAACCCAGCCGTGGCGCACGACGACGTGGCCGCCGTCGTCCTCGTTGTGGCCGACGAGCACATGCCCCGTCGCGCTGGCGGCTTTGCCCGCAATCAGGGTCATGCAGTTCATGGGGGTGTTACCAAATGCGTCCAGATCGAACGCGGGCGTATTCGCCATCGCTTTATCCTCCGAAATTCATGCGTCAATCCGCAAACTGCGCTTATTGTAGCATCGCGCGCGGCGGCTGTCAATCGCGTCCGCCGCCCGCGTTCCAAAACAATGTTTTTGGAGGATTTCCGTTCAATCCCTTGCTATCGCCGCGCCTTGTATGATACCATAATGGAAACCGTTAAACGGTTCAAAGGCCGCGGACGCGGCCACAGACTGTAGACAAAAAGCTATTCTCCCCCGAAGGGGGAGAATAGCCCTTTCCGCAAATGAAAGAATAGATGAATTTCCTGATTTTGCTATTCAAGCCAAGCTTGCTTATGTCAACAAGCTGTCGTTTCTTTCTGTGAGAAACGTTTCGGATGGAGGAAAAACCATGAATAACAAGCCCCTAGCCGGTCTGGCGCTCGTCATCCTGCTGGCCATGCCCCTTTCGGCGCTGGCCGAGGCGACGGCGGGCGAGGCCGTGTGGACGCCGCCGGTCGTGACGGCGGAGGAGATGGAAGCGGCGCGCCTTGGAGAGCGGATTGTGATGCGCGGACAGGAGGGCGACGACGTTCGGCTCGTGCAGCAGCGACTCTATGATCTGGGCTATCTCTCCGGCAGCGTGGACGGCAAATTCGGCTTGCAGACCCAGAAGGCCGTGCGCGCGTTCCAGCGGGCGCACAAGCTGGAAAAGATCGACGGCAAGGTTGGCCCGCAGACGATCGAGGCGCTTTTTGGCGAGAATGTGATCGCGCTGCCCACGCCGACCCCGGTTCCGACCCCCACGCCCGTGGCTACGCCGACCCCGACGGCCACGCCGGACGCGGCGCGCGCGCCGTTCGCCATGCGGGAGATGGATTTTATCATCGACGGGCAGAGCGCGCGGCTGATGGTCGGCCTGACCGACGCGGACGAGCTGCTCTATCCGCTCTGCGGGGTGATGGAGCGGCTGGCGTATGACGCCACTTATGACGGAAAGGGCGGTTGGCAGCTTGTGCAGCGCGAAACCGGCGCGCAGCTCGCCGTGATGGCGGGCGAAAGCGAAGGCCTGTGCGAAAACGCGCTGGCGATTGTGGACGGCGTGGTTCTGCTCTCCGACGAGAACCAGCGCGTGTACGCCTACGCGGGCGAGGCCTATCTAAACGCCGCCATGCTTGAAAAACTGGGCGTGAGCGTGACGCTGCTGGGCGACGCGGCGACGATTGAAACCCGTTAAGCCGCTACCCAAATCTTTAGAATCTTGATTAATACTAATTCTTGTTAAAATGGCTTAATCCGCGCACCATCTTTTTCGCTCTGACTTTGCCTCGTTCCGTTCAACGTACCTCCAGTACGCCTCACTTCACTTGGCTTCGTCAGAACAAAAAATCTGATGCGCTCTGTTAAGCATTTTAACTGCGAATTAGTATAAGCCGCTTTTCCCGAACCGGGGAAAAGCGGTTTTTATGAAGAAAAGGAAGAAACTGCACAAGGGCGTTGACAAAATGTTGCAAAATGTGATACACTGATACCCGAATTCAGCGCGGTCAGTCATCGCCCGCGCATCGGAGGAGAACGTATGGAAGAACCCGAAAAGACCGTCTCGCAGACGGAGCTTGACGACAAAGCGCAGAAGCTGGTGGAAGACAAGGACGCCGACAGCCGCCTGCGCGTGTATATCGGCCCGATGGAAAAGGCGCTGACGGCGGTGCTGCTGATCTGGGCCGCGTTTCAGGTTTGGGCGAACATGTTCGGCACACTCGGCGCGGTCAAGCTGCGCACGGCGCACATCATGTTTCTGCTGCCGCTGGCCTTCACGCTGTATCCGACGTTCAAAAAGGAACGCCGCCGCCGCAGGTTCATGCCGGTTTGGGATATCGCCCTGATTGCCGCGGCGATTCTCAGCTACGGCTATCTGTTCCTGCGATACGACGCGGTGGCGCGAACGGGGCGGCTGAACGCGACGGACGTATGGGTCGGCGTGGTCTGCCTGCTGGTCGCCTTTGAGGCGGCGCGGCGCGCGAGCGGCAATCTGGCCGTCATCGCGCTGGTCTTCCTGTCGTATTTCGCGGTCTGGGGTCAATACATCCCCGGCACGTTCGGCACGAGCGCCTTTACGCTCAAGCGCGTCATCAAGGCGCTGGTGTGGGATACCAACGGCATTCTCGGTACGGGCTCGGGCGTTTCCGCGACGTATATCTTCGTGTTCGTGCTCTTCGGCGCGTTTCTCAAATACAGCGGCTTTTCCCAATTCATCAACGATATCGCGCTGACGCTGGTGGGGCAGACCCCCGGCGGCCCGGCGAAGGTGGCGGTGATCGCCTCCGCGCTGATGGGCATGATTAACGGCTCGGCCATCGCCAACGTGGCGACGACCGGCACGATCACCATCCCGCTGATGAAAAAAACGGGCTACAAGAAGGATTTCGCGGCGGCGGTCGAGGCGGTGGCCTCCACCGGCGGCCAGTTCACCCCGCCGATCATGGGCGCGGTCGGCTTTGTCATGGCGGAATTTATGTGCGTCAGCTACACGAAGGTGATGCTGGCGGCGGCGATTCCGGCGTTCCTGTATTACCTTTCCCTGCTCTACTCGGTGCACCTGGAGGCCAAGCGGCTCGGCCTTTCCGGCCTTGCAAAGGAGAACATCCCCAAGGCAGGCGAGGTGCTTCGGGCGCGCGGCCATCTGCTCATTCCGCTGATCGTGCTGCTGGCGCTGATGTTCACCGGCTATACGCCGCTGTTCGCCGCGATTGTCGCAATTTTTGTGACCATCCCCGTGTCGTTCCTCCGCAGGGAGACGCGCATGGATCTCAAGACCATCGTGCAGGCGACGGTGGAGGGCAGCCGCAGCGCCATCGGCGTGGGCATCAGCTGCATCATCATCGGCGTTATCATCGGCTCGGTCAACATGACCAGCCTCGGCCTGAACTTCGGCAACCTGATCCTGCGCGTGGTCGGCGACGGCCATCTGTTCCTCGGCGGCCTGATGGTGATGATTATGTCCATCATTCTGGGCATGGGCGTGCCGGGCGTGGCGGCCTATGTGATCGTGTACGTCGTGGCCGTGCCGGTGCTGCGCGGCGTCGGCGCGACGGAGATGGCGGCGAACATGTTCTGCCTGATTTACGCCTGCCTTTCCAACATCACCCCGCCGGTCGCAATGAGCAGCTATGTTGCCGCGGGCATTGCGGACAGCAACATGACCAAGACCTCGCTGATCGCCATGAAGCTGGGCGTCGCGGGCTTCATCCTGCCGTTCTTCTTCCTCAATAACCCGGTTCTGCTCTACGGCAGCACGGAGGGCGTGGCGCTCGGCGAAACCATCCGCGCTTTTGTGACGGCGACGCTCGGTGTGCTCGCGATTGCGGAGGGGCTTTCCGGTCTGCCGATGCAGAAATACAACGTCAGCGCGACGATGCTGCGCCTTGTGACCCGCGCGATGCTGGTTGCGGGCGGATTGCTCTTTGTCAACCCGACGCTTTTGACCGACGCGGCGGCGCTCGCGCTCATCGCGGCGGAGGTCGTGATCGACCGCGCGGTGCTCCCGAAGGTTCAGCGCCGGATGCCGCTGAAGGCCGCCGCGGGCGCGAACCGCTCCCATTGATCCCGACGCCGAAGGAAGCAATCGGCGTTCCCGATAAACAAAAGGCATGAAGGAGAATCCGACTATGAAAAAATGGCTTGCCGCCGCGCTCTGCACGGCCGTTGCGATGAGCGCCTCGAGCGCGCTTGCCGCGAACATCAACTTCGTCACCGCGGGCACGTCCTCCACGTTCTACCCGATCAGCGCGACCGTCTGCCAGCTGTGGAACGACAGCATCGAGGGCATGCGCGCGACCGCCACGCCCTCCGGCGGCGGCATTGACAACCTGAATCAGGCGCTGGACGGCGAGGCGCAGATCGGCATTGCCAACGCGAACCTTGTCTATCAGGCGCAGCAGGGCACGGACAGCTTTGAAGGCTATGCGAACGAAAACCTGCGCATTTTCGCGGGGCTGTATTACAACCCGAATCAGGTGGTCGTGACCCGCGACAGCGGCATCGAGACGCTGGAGGATCTGGTCGGCAAGCACATCTCCGTCGGCGCGGCCGGTTCGACGACCGTCGATGAGGCGACGGTGCATCTCGCGCTGCTGGGCAAGACGCTCGACGATCTCAAGGCCGAATACATGGGCACGAGCGAATCCGCCGACGCAATCAGCAACAAGCAGCTCGACGGCGTTTGGGTCATGGCGGGCACGCCGAACGCGGCCGTTACCCAGATTATGACCACCACCGACGCGAAGATTCTGCCGATTCCCGCGGAGACCGTCGAGGCGCTCAAGGAGAATTATCCGTGGTACGCGAGCTATACCATCCCGGCCGGAACCTATGCGGGGCAGGACGAGGATGTGCCGACTTCCGCGGTCAAGCTCACCCTGTTCGTCACCGCCGATGTGGACGAGGAGACCGTCTACCAGATGACCAAGACCTTCTGGGAGAACTGGGATATGCTCACCCAGACGCATGCCGCGCTGAGGAAGGCCAGCCTTGAGGAGGCCTGCACCGATCTGGCGGGCGTGCCGATTCACGAGGGCGCGGCGCGCTACTATCGGGAAGTCGGCGTGCTGGAGTGACACTGTTCCGATGGGACAACCCGCCTCTCCTTGGAAAAAGGAGGGGCTCAGACTGTAGACAAAAAGCTATTCTCCCCCCGAAGGGGGGAGAATAGCCCTTTCCGCAAATGAAAGAATAGATGAATTTCTTGATTTTGCTATTCAAGTCAAGTTTGCTTATGTCAACAAGCTGCGCCTCTCCGTGGAAAAAGGAGGGGCTTTAACATGAAAGGGAGAAAGAACATGGCGAAGAAAATCGGCCTCGTCGGCATTTACTTTCCGGGGGCCTACGACGCGCTGCACGAAAACGTGCCGGAGGGATTCGAACTGATGGACGCGCTCTCTCCGGAGGCCTACGGCAATCTGGCGGACTGCGAATATCTGATTTCCAGATTGGATATCGACCCGGATATCATCAACCACACCCCGAACGTCAAATTCTGGCAGCGCTGGGGCGCGGGGTTTGACCATGTGGATCTCAAGGCGTGGGGCGAGCGCGGGATTCCGATTGCGACCTGTCCGGGCGTCAATTCCGGCATTGTGGCGGAGCTGGCGATCATGCTGATGCTGGCGGGCTATCGCAATCTGCTGCAAATCAACCGTCAACTGCGCGCGGGGCATTGGCCGCGCACGGAATACTTTGGCCGCTCGTTTATGATAAAGGGCAAGACGGTCGGCGTGCTGGGACTGGGACACATCGGCAAAAATGTCGCGGCGCTGGCGACGGCCTTCGGCGCAAACGTGATCTATTACGACATCGTCCGCCAGACGGAGCAGGAGGAGAAATTCGGCTATCGCTTCGTCGATTTTGATACGCTGCTCAGAGAGAGCGACATCTACACGATTCACTGCCCGCTCAACGAGGAAACCCGCGGCATGATCGGCGCGGAGCAGTTTGCCCAAATGAAGCCGACGGCCATGCTCATCAACACTGCGCGCGGCCCGATTGTGGACGAGGCGGCGCTGATTGACGCGCTGACCACGGGCAGGATCGCGACGGCGGGGCTGGATACCTATGAGCGCGAGCCGCTGCCCAAGGATCATCCGCTGCTGACGCTGGATAACGTGGTCGCCAGCGCGCATGCGGGCGGCAACACGAAGGACAACGACATCAACATGGTGAATTACGTTTACCATAATATCGTGGCGTTTGACCGCGGTGAGCCGCTCAATACGCCCGGAGACATCGTCAACGGGGAATATCTGAAAAAGTAACATCGCGGGAATTGCCAATCCCCAGCGCCCTACACACATCCGCCGCAACAAACCACTGACAATCACCATTCTCCGCCAAGGGTATCAATTAAACGGATACCCTTTTCATCGTCGTCGAGATGCGAAAGCGTCTGCCCGTCGTTCCCCGGTGTTTTTTGACCGCCGGCCCCATGCCAAAATAAAAGACAGGAATCGGCTTTTCCTGTCTGAGACGGTTTTGGGGACGGGGTGGGGGATGGAGATTTTCGCCCGATGAGGCATACAATATCAGGGCTAAAGCCTGCGCGAAGATGGTCAATTCGGGGTTGGGGGTGGCCTGTTTGGAATAAAAGGACGCTGCGCCGCCCCTGCCGTAAGCGGTTCACAGCGTCCAATTCATCCGGCGCTGATTGTTACGCCGGGAAACAGGAACAGTGATCGTCTGTTCCCGTGATTGCTCCTCTGTATATAAATATAACGCCGTTGCCGCTGACGGTCAGCTCGCCCTTGCGCGCAGAATATGACCATGCTATAATGACGGCGTAGGCAGACGAGTGCTGCCGGTGGTTACCTCCCGCTTCTGTTACAGAAGAAGGGAGGGATGCGTTATGACTACGTACGAAAGTATGATGGTTTTGATCGCGATCCTGAACCTGCTTATCGCAGTGTACAATCTAGATCGTGAATAAAAGCGCGCCGCCGGTCAGCTGAACCCTGATCGGCGGCTTTTGCTTTTAAGTTAACCCTTATAAGCGGGAGAACCGATTGAAGACGGCTCCTCGTCTGTCTATATTCTAGCATCTTCCCGGCCGCTCGTCAAGAGCGGCTGTTTTTTTCTTGACGCAAGCTGTCGAATGCGGTTTAATCTTCCTTGTCGGCGGGAAACGCTTTGTGACCTGCAAAAGAAAATGAGCGACCGTAATCTCGAACATCACGACCGCTCAGATAGGCAGGGCTAATCCTTGTTAAAAGCCCGCTGCTATGCTTTGATTATAGCATCGCTTCGGCCGCTCGTCAAGGGCGGGCGATTTTTGTTTTGCTATAAAAATAAAAAAGCCTTGATTTTTATTGGAAAAATCAAGACCAATTGGCAATGGTTGATAAAAATGATACGATTTCAAAAGGTTTCACAGAGTTTCACTCGAAAATGAAACCATAGTGTTGTCTCCATTTCTTTATGCATTTTCATCCTGCCCTACGACAGATTTGTAATAGTTTCCGAAGTCCGCCAGAGCGTCCACAATGGGCAACATCTGCTTTCCCAGCTCTGTCAGACCATATTCCACACGCGGTGGCTGTTCCTGATAGTCGTGACGGTAAGCCAGTCCGTCTGACATCATTTGCCGCAGGCTGTCCGTTAGAACCTTCTGGGAAATGCCGTCAATATCTCTCTGCAATTCATTGAAGCGCCATGGGCGTACCTTCAGGTTCCTCAAGATCAGCAGTTTCCACTTCCCGCCGATAAGAGATACCGCCGTTGCAACCGGGCAGGCGGGCAGTTCTTCTTTCGTTCGCATAAAAATCGCCTCCGTAATCATTTGCAGACATTATAGCATATTCAAATCTAAATGCACAGTTATAAAAAGGTGCGTACTTGTTTTTGAATGCGTCCCTCGCTATATTATAAGCAAGCAATGGAAATTGCAAATCACCATCGGAGGTAATGAATCATGGCAAACTATGCAAAAACAACAGTCGGTAAGGAAGGCCGTGTCGAACTGCACGAAAAGCTGGGTCTGACCGGAGCAGAGATCAGTGTCAACGAGTTGCCTGCAGGCGCAGACGTTCCGTTCGTCCACTCTCATAAGGAGAACGAAGAGATTTACGGCATTCTCGCCGGAAAGGGCAAGGCCGTCATTGACAGCGAAACAGTTGACCTCACTGCAGGAGATTGGCTGCGAATCGCTCCTGCGGCAAAGCGTCAGTTCTTTGCGGCTGATGATTCCGGTATCACCTATCTCTGCATTCAGGTCAAGGAAAATTCCCTGGAGCATTTCACCGCAACGGATGCCGTCATGGGATAATTTGAGCCATATTTGCGCTAACGCACAGTTCTCAAAGGTTTGAGAGCTGTGCGTTGTTTCATTTGCTATATTTACAAACACCGATACCTTGGAAAGCCTTCGCCGGTGACGGTATCGTTTTTGAGGACGGTATGGTCAGTATTAAATGCAGATAAGTGATAAAGCTATTACCATTCTCTGCAATTACTGCCTTGCTGCTGCTTCCCAGCCCCAGCGTTTTTTGACCGCCCTCCCCACTCCAAAAAACAGGAATCGGCTTTTCCTGTCTGAGACGGTTTTGGGGACGGGGTGGGGGATGGAGATTTTCGCCCGATGAGGCATACAATATCAGGGCTAAAGCCTGCGCGAAGATGGTCAATTCGGGGTTGGGGGTGGCCTGTTTGGA
>ERZ825137.2531-NODE-2531-length-21002-cov-15.604144_pt1 | contig 21002 bp, 20 predicted proteins | sample MGYA00519873_ERZ825137 | MGnify/ENA primary metagenome ERZ825137 (study PRJEB31778, sample SAMEA3449190) | human gut metagenome | biome: human gut; feature: human-associated habitat; material: faeces | place: United Kingdom | collected 2010/2012 ...
AGCGTAAGCAGGCCATTCTGGACGCCCCGCTCCACCTGGAGGGCGGCGCTACCTGCTGATCTTCCCTCCCTAACCCCTGGATACAGGCAATCGCGGCTGTGACCGCTCTCTCTTCTACCTCCCGGTCAGCCCCTTTGTTGTATCATAGTCCTGTTGACAGAAATCCTCATGTGATCCGGTCCGGATCCTTGGCGCACCTGAATGCTTTCCTTTTCCGTCTCCGTGCCGTCCCCGGATCTCTGGCTGACTGTCGGGCATTTCTGTCAACAGGACCTTTCTTGTTTTCCTGTCTCAGTCCTATACACAAGGAGTCCCCCATGAAACAGATTCTACTTTTCTCTCTGACTGCGGCCCTGCTACTGTCCTCTCTTACTGCCTGCGGCGCCCCCGCCTCCTCCAGTTCGGTCCCGGAAGACAGGTCACCCAGCGTCCAGGTCCAGAGCTGCACCTTTACCGACGACCTGGGCCGGAGTGTAACCGCTCCTGCATTTCCCCAGCGGGTGGCCGCCCTCATCGGCAGCTTTGCCGACGTGTGGTGTCTGGCCGGGGGGCAGGACACCCTGGTGGCCGCCGCCCACGACGCCTGGACCTCCTTCGATCTGGGCCTCAGCGATACGGTGGCCGACCTGGGCGCGGTGAAGGAGCCCAACCTGGAGGTCCTGCTGGCCGCCCAGCCCGACTTCATTCTGGCCAGCTGCAACACCACGGCGGACCTGGAGCTGGAGAGCACCTTTGAGAGCGCCGGCATCCCGACGGCCTACTTCGACATCCAGAGCTTTGACGACTATCTGAACATGCTGAAGATCTGCACCGACCTCACCGGCTGTCCGGAGAACTATGAGACCTACGGCCTTCGGGTCCAGGAACAGGTGGAGGCGTCCAAGGCGCGGCAGGACGGCTCCGCCCCCACGGTGCTCACCATCCGGGCCACCGGCTCCAGCTGCAAGGTGAAGGGGAGCCAGGATTTCCTTCTGGGTGAGATGCTCTCCGATCTGGGCTGCGTCAACGTGGCGGACAGCGAGACCTCCCTGCTGGAGGAGCTGAGCCTGGAGTCCATCCTGGCCGCCGACCCGGACTATATCTTTGTGGTCCTCCAGGGCTCGGATGCTGCCGACGCCCAGGAGACCCTGGAGAAAACCCTCCTATCCAACCCCGCCTGGGGCAGTCTGCGGGCGGTGCAGGAGGGCCGGTTCCACACCCTGGAGCACTCTCTATACAATCTGAAGCCGAATGCGCGCTGGGGGGAAGCCTATGAAAAGCTTGCGGACATCCTCTACCCCTGAATTCCGCCCGGCGGGGCGGGTGCTGGCGGGACTGCTCCTGCTCACCCTGCTCTCCGCCGTACTCAGCCTCTGCCTGGGGTCCACCACCCTCTCCCCGGCCCTGGTGCCCCAGGCCCTGCTGGGCCAGCTGGAGGGCTCGGTGGAGGGACAGATCATCCAGTATGTCCGCCTGCCCCGCACCTGCGGCTGCCTGCTGGCCGGAATGGCTCTGGCGGTCTCCGGGGCGGTGATCCAGAGTGTCCTCAACAACCCCCTGGCCGCCCCCAACATCATCGGGGTCAACTCGGGGGCGGGTCTGATGGTGGTGCTGTGCTCCGCTCTCTTTCCCCAGTCGGTGGCCCTCACCCCCCTGGCCGCCTTTCTGGGGGCCTTCCTGGGGGTGCTGCTGGTGCTGTTTATTGCCGAGCGCACCGGGGCCAGCCGCATCACCCTGGTGCTGGCGGGAGTGGCGGTGTCCAACATCTTCAGCGCGGGCATCGACGCCCTGGTCACCTTCTTCCCCGACGCGGTGCTCAGCTACACCGACTTCCGCATCGGCGGGCTGAACAACCTGTCTATGGACCGGATTGTCCCCGCCTTCTGGGTGGTCCTCGCCGCCCTGGTCCTCCTGTTCTCCCTGTCCAGCGAGATGGACATTCTCGCCCTGGGCCGGGAGACGGCCCAGAGCCTGGGGCTGCTGGGCTTTGTGGGCCTCATCGTCCCCCACATCATGCGCCGCACCGTGGGGGAGGACAGCCTTCCCCTGCTGCTGGCCTGCGCCCTGGGGGGCGCGTCCCTGCTCACCCTGTGCGATCTCCTGTCCCGGGTGCTGTTCGCCCCCTATGAGATCCCGGTGGGCATCGTCCTCTCCCTGGCGGGCGGGCCCTTCTTCATCTGGCTGCTTCTGCGGCAGAGAGGGGGGCGCATCTCGTGATCCAGCTTCAGAATATCTCTGCGGGCTACGGCGGCCCCCTGGTGGTGCAGGATGTGAGCCTGGACCTGAACCCCGGGGAGGTGCTGGTCCTCCTGGGGCCCAACGGCTGCGGCAAGAGCACCCTGCTGAAGGTCATCGCCGGCCTCCAGCCCCCCGCGGGCGGGCAGGTGCTGGTGGACGGCCAGCCCGCCGCCCGCCTCACCCGGCGGCAGCTGGCCCAGAAGGTCACCTATCTGCCCCAGTCCCGGAGCGTCCCCAACATCACCGCCTACCGCATGGTGCTCCACGGTCGGTTTCCCTATCTGTCCTACCCCCGGCGGTACCGCCCGGAGGACCACGCCGCCGCCCGAAAGGCCCTGGAGCAGGCGGACGCCTGGGAGCTGGCCCGGCTGCCCGTCCAGACCCTCAGCGGCGGCCAGCGGCAGAAAGTCTATCTGGCCATGGCCTTGGCCCAGGACACCCAGACCATCCTCATGGACGAGCCCACCACCTATCTGGACATCCAGCACCAGCTGGACCTGATGGCCTTCTCACAGGCTCTGGCCCGGGAGGGCAAGGCGGTGGTGCTGGTCCTCCACGACCTGTGCCTGGCCCTGCGGTTCGCCCACCGGGGAGCGGTGATGGAGGAGGGACGCCTTCTCCAGACAGGCACGCCGGAGGAACTGTTTGCCTCCGGAATTTTGGCCGAGACCTTCCGCACCCCCCTCAACCGCATCTGGACGGAGGGGGGCTGGCGGTACTATTACGATTGAGAGGAGCCCGGGCTATGGTCTGCTTTCCCCTGTTTGTTGACCTGAACGACAAAACGGCTCTGGTGGTGGGCGGCGGCCCGGTGGCGGCCCGGAAGGCCCGGGTGCTGCTGGACTACGGCCCCCGGGTGCTGGTGTGCGCCCCCCGCTTTGTCCCCGAGCTGGAGCAGCTGTCCGGGGCGGAGCTGCTGCGGCAGCCCTTTGTCCCCGAGCTGCTGGAGGGGATCTCCCTGGCGGTGGCTGCCACAGACGACCGCCAGCTGAACCACGCTGTGGCCCAGCTGTGCCGGGAGCGCGCCATCCCGGTAAACGTGGCGGACAGCCGGGAGGAGAGCACCTTTCTCTTCCCCGCCGTGGTCCGCCGGGGGCGGCTGTCGGTGGGGATCTCCACCGGAGGGGCCAGCCCCGCCGCCGCCGCCCATGTCCGCCGGACCCTGGAGGGGCAGCTCCCCGAATCCCTGGAACCCATCCTGGACTGGCTGGAGGACCAGCGAGAGGCGGGGAAGGATGCCCTGCCCCCGTCCCAGCGGAGGCGCTGGTTCTCCCGCCTGCTCTCCGCCGCTCTGGAGGCGGGACGGCCGCTCAATTCCCAGGAGACCGAATCCCTTTTACGTCAGTTTTGTGAGGAGGAACTGCCATGACCCAACCATTCGGCCGCGTCTATCTGGTGGGGGCCGGGTGCGGCCCCGCCGAGTGGATCACCCTCCGGGGATACCGGCTGCTCCAGACCTGCGACGCGGTGGTCTACGACGACCTCATCGCCCCGGAGCTGCTGGACACCGTCCCGCCCCAGGCTCAGAAGCTCTATATGGGCAAGCGGCTGGGCCGCCACTCCGCCCCCCAGGAGGACATCTCCCAAACGCTCATCTCCCTGGCCCAGGCGGGGCACACAGTGGTCCGCCTCAAGGGCGGAGACCCCTTCGTCTTTGGCCGGGGGGGCGAGGAAATCCAGGCCCTCCAGCGGGTGGGCATCCCCTTTGAGGTAGTGCCCGGCATCTCCTCCGCCATCGCCATCCCCGGCCAGGCGGGCATTCCCGTCACCCACCGGGGACTGAGCCGCAGCTTCCACGTGATCACCGCCCACACAAAAGATGGAGCCTCTGACCAGCTGGACCGGCTGGCCGGAGCGGAGGGCACCCTGGTCATCCTCATGGGCCTGTCCCAGCTCCCCGCCATCGTCCAGCGGCTGATGTCGGCGGGCCGCGCCCCAGACACCCCCGCCGCCGTGGTCTCAGGGGGCTGCGCCCCCCACCCAGCCGCCGTCCGCGCCCCGCTGGAACAGCTGCCGGAGGCGGCGGAGCGGGCGGGGGTCCTCCCCCCCGCCGTCATCGTGGTGGGGGAGACCGCCGCCCTGGACCTGTCCCCCACCCTGGCCCGCCCCCTGGAGGGGGTTCGAGTGGCCCTCACCGGCACGCCGGCCATCCAGGCCCGCCTGCGCCGCCCCCTTATTGACCTAGGGGCCCGCCCCTTCTCTCTGATGACCACTCAGGTGGTGGAGCAGGAGACAAACTTTGACTGGAACCTCCTCGCTCAGGGCCCAAACTGGGTGGTGCTCACCAGCCAAAACGGGGTGGAGTGCTTCTTCCGGGCCCTGGACCGGGCGGAGGTGGACCTGCGTTCCCTGGCCCCCTGCCGCTTTGCCGTCATCGGCCCGGCCACCGGGGCCGCCCTGCGCCGCCACGGGATCTCCGCAGACCTGTGCCCGGAGGTCCACACCACCCAGGGGCTGGCGGACGCCCTGCTGGAGCGGGTCTCCCCCGGCGAGCCGGTGCGGCTGTTCCGCTCCCAGCTGGGCTCCCGGGAACTGTACCGCCGTCTGGCGGAGCGCTTCCCGGTGGAGGACGTCCCCCTCTATGCCCTCCGGCCCGACAACACGGACCCGGCCGCCCTCCAGGCCCGACTGGAGGAGGCGGACTACCTCCTTCTCTCCAGCGCCAGCGGGGTGGACTTTTTGCTGGATACCGGGGCGGCGCTCCCCCCCTCCCTCACCTGCGTGTGCATCGGGCCGGTGACCGCCAAGGCCCTGGCCGCCCGGAGCACCGCCCCCTTCCTCACCGCCCCCAATATCTCCGCGGAAAGCGTGGTTCAGCTGGTATCTCAGCACTGCTATACCTCAAAAAACTGATCTGCCTGCTGCTCTTTTCCAAGTTCATCCCACCTTTATTCATAAGCATTTCATAATGTATTTCTTAATTATTTTTATATTTGACCTGTGAATCATTCTGTGATACGTTTTGAGACAAACGGAAGCACTATCTATTCTTCACGCCTCACAGCGATTGAATAAGAGATTAGATGTAAGGAGGAGACATTGTGGAAATTATGAGACCCGCCACAGCCGGAACCCTGGAGTCCAGTGACGCCCAGGTGACGGTGGAGCCCGGCGAGGGGAGACTTGAGCTGGACCTGAGCAGCAGCGTGATGAACCAGTATGGCCGTCAGATTAAGGCTACCGTGCTGGATACTCTGGAGCGCCTGGGCGTCACTGATGCCCGGGTGACTGTGGTGGACAAGGGAGCCCTGGATTGCACCCTGAAGGCCCGGGTGGAGTGCGCGGTGTTCCGCAGCTGCGGAGCGTCGGAGCAGAATATTCCCTGGGGAGGTGTTGTGCGATGATCCCTCGTCCCAGACCGGAGCGGTTCCGGCTGCGCCGGACCATGATGTTTATGAATGCCCAGAAACCTGGGCTCATCAAAGACGCATATATCTACGGCTGCGACTCCATCATGCTGGACCTGGAGGACGCAGTAGCGGAGAACCAGAAGGACGCCGCACGCTTCTCCCTGTACCACGCATTGAAGTCAGTGGACTACGGGGATACGGAAGTCATCGTGCGCATCAACGGCCTGGACACCCCCCACTGGCAGGAGGATATTCGGGTGTGCGTGGCCGGCGGGGCGGACGGCATCCGCATTGCCAAGTGTGAGAGCGCCCAGGACGTGAAGGCCGTAGAGGCCGCTGTAACCGCCGCCGAGGAGGAGTTCGGCGTGGAGCGGGGCCGTACCCTCCTCATGGCCGCCTTGGAGAGCCCCAAGGGGATTCTCAACGCCTACGAGATCTGCGCTGCCTCGGAGCGGATGTTCGGGGTTGCCATCTCCGGGGGCGACCTGCGCAAGTGCCTCCAGACCAGCCCAACTCGGGACGGGGTAGACATGCTGGCTGCCCGTGGGCAGGTGATCCTGGCCGCCCGGGCTGCGGGTATCCAGTGTTTCGACACCGTGTTCACCGACCTGGACGACCAGGAGGGCTTTGAGGCGGAGGTCTTACAAAATAAGGCCATGGGCTTTGATGGCAAGAGCCTTATCAACCCCAAGCAGATCCGCTTTGTCCACCAGGTCTTCGCCCCTACGGAGAAGGAAGTGCGTCAGGCAGAGAAGATCCTCCGAGCCTATCGGGAGCAAAGCGCGGCCGGGGTGGGCGTGTTCACCGTGGACGGGAAGATGATCGACATCGCCTTCATTCCTGGGGCGGAGCGCACGTTGAAGCTGGCCCGCGCTTGCGGCATGTACGACGGGGAGGTGTAAGACAATGAAAAACGCAGTTGGACGTGAGATCCCGGACTACCTCCTGAAGGACGGCAAGGAGGTCTACCAGGGCAAGAACTACATGGACGGCAAGTACATCCAGAAGGTCGCCCCCCGCACCCGCCGGTGTGAGAAGCCGGTGGACACCAAGGTGGTGGCCTCTCTGGTCGAGGCGCTCAGGCAGTGCGGAGCTAAAGATGGCATGACCTTCTCTTTTCACCACCACCTGCGGGACGGGGACTATGTGGTGAACATGGTCATGGCCGCCGCCATCGAGGAACTGGGCCTGAAGGACCTGACCATCGCCGCTACCAGCCTGGGCTCCGCCCATGACCCCATCGCGGCGTACATCGAGGAGGGCAAGGTCATCGGCATCCAGACCTCCGGCATCCGGGGAAAGATGGGCGAGGTGGTCTCTGCCGGCAAGCTGAAGACTCCCGCCATCATCCGCAGCCACGGGGGCCGGCCCCGGGCCATCGAGGGAGGCGAGGTGCACATCGACATCGCCTTTGTGGCCGCCCCCACCAGCGACTGCATGGGCAACTGCCGGGGCGTGGGCGGCAAGAGCGACTGCGGCTCCCTGGGCTACGCCATGACCGACGCCAAGTACGCCGACCATGTGGTGGTGGTCACCGACTGTCTGGTGCCCTTCCCCAACTTCCCGGCCTCGGTGGAGGCCATCGACGTGGACGTCGTGGTGGTGGTGGACTCCATCGGCAACCCCAAGAAAATTGCCTCCGCCGCCGCCCGCATCTCCCAGAACCCCCGGGACCTGATGATGGCGGAAAACGTGGCCAAGGTCATCGCCTCCACCCCCTACTTCAAGGACGGCTTCTCCTTCCAGACCGGCGTGGGCGGTCCCTCCCTGGCGGCCAACCTGTTTTTGGAGCAGTACATGGACGAGCGGAACATCAAGATGGGCTGGGCCATCGGCGGCATCTGCAAGCCCATGGTGGAGCTGCTCCAGAAGGGCAAGGTGGGAAAGGTCATCGACGTGCAGGACTTCGACCTGGACGCGGTGAACTCCATCCACCGCACCCCCGGCCACTGTGAGATGAGCGCCTCCCAGTACGCCAACCCGGCCAACAAGGGGGCCTTCGTGAACAGCCTGGACTTCGTGGTGCTGGCGGCGCTGGAGATCGACACCGGCTTCAACGTGAACGTGCTCACCGGCTCGGACGGCGTGCTCCGCGGCGCCCCCGGCGGCCACCCGGACACCGCCGCGGGCAGCAAGTGCTGCATCATCGTCACCCCCCTGATCCGGGGGAGAATGGCCACCGTGTGTGAACACGTGGTCACCGTCACCACCCCGGGGGACTGCGTGGACGTGCTGGTCACCGACTACGGCATCGCTGTCAACCCGCTGCGCCCAGACTTGATTGCCTGCCTAGATGCGGCGGGCATCCCCCATGTCTCCATTGAGAGCCTGAAGGAGAAGGCCTACTCCCTGGTGGGCCGGCCCGACGACCTGCAGTGGGAGGACCAGGTGGTGGCCGTCCTGGAGGCCCGGGACGGCACCATCCTGGACGTGGTCCGGAAAATCAAGCCCTACGATCCGGATAAAGACTAATTCTTCTTCCCATTGTATCCGGTTTGTGATACGATACCAGCAGCGAGAGCCGCCGCAGCCGCGGCGGCTCTCCTTGTTTTTGGAGGTGCCCCATGTTCTACACCCTCTCGAAAATCCACCCGGACGACCGCCGCGGCATGGCTCAGGTCCGCGCCCTGCTGGAGCAGGAGGGCATCGCCCTGGACGGCAACTTGGACTACACCTGCGGGCTGTTTGACGAGAATGACAACCTGGCCGCCACCGGCAGCTCCTTCGGCGCCACCCTGCGGTGCTTCGCCGTGGACCGCGCCCACCAGGGGGAGGGCCTGCTGAACCAGATCGTCTCCCATCTGGTGGAACGTCTGACCGGACAGGGGCGCACCCATCTGTTTGTGTACACGAAAGTCAGCACCGCCAAATTCTTTCAGGACCTGGGGTTCTATGAGATCGCCCGGGTGGAAAACACCCTCTCCTTTTTAGAGAACCGGAAAAACGGCTTTGCCCGCTTCTGCGCCCGGCTGTCCCAGAGCCGCACCGAAGAGCCCGCCGCCTCCATCGTCATGAACGCCAACCCCTTCACCCTGGGCCACCAGGCCCTGGTGGAGCGAGCGGCGGCGGAGTTTCCCACTGTTCACCTGTTCGTACTGGAGGAGGACGCCAGCCTGGTGCCTTTTGCCGTGCGGTGGAAGCTGGTGACGGAGGGGGTAGCCCGCCTGCCCAATGTGGTCTGCCACAAGAGTGGGCCCTACCTCATCAGCTCGGCCACCTTCCCCAGCTACTTTCTCAAGGACGAGGGGGCGGTGATCCAGGGCCACGCCCGGCTGGACCTCACAATGTTCGGCCAGATCGCCCAGGCCCTGAATATCACCGCCCGGTACGCCGGGGAGGAACCCAGCAGCCAGGTCACCGGCCTCTACAATCAGGTGATGGCCCGGGAGCTGCCCAAGGAGGGCATCCGGTTCATCGAAGTGCCTCGGAAAACACTGGGAGAAGTCCCTATCAGCGCCAGCACGGTGCGGAAGCTCATCCACGACGGAAATTTGGAGGCCATCCGTCCCCTGGTCCCGGAACCTACTTGGCAGTTCTTCCATACCCCGGAGGCCCAGCCGGTGATCGCCGCCATTCAGTCCGCCGGGAACGTCATCCACTACTAAGACAAGGAGGTCCCCGCTATGGATCGGGAAGTGACTCTGATGGAGATGCTGGAGACCCGGGAGGCCCGAGCCAGCCGCCAGCGGGAACTGCTGGAGGAGCACCGGTACCCTCTGGTATCCTTTACGCTGAACATCGCCGGTCCGATGAAAAATTCCCCGGTTCTCCGCCGGGCCTTCCGGGAGGGGTTGGAGCGGCTGGAGGCTGCCCTGGCCGCCCAGGGGCTGCGCCCCCTCCATCAGGAGGAGGTGGACCGCCCTGCTGGGTGTGAGGCCCTTTGGGTTGTGGACGGCCCCGCCCGAACCGTCAAGGAGCTGTGCGCCCAAATTGAGGACCGGGACCCACTGGGCCGTCTGTTCGACCTGGACGTGTTGGACCCGGAGGGGGGCAAGTGGGACCGGGAAGAACTGGGGCTCTTGCCCCGGCCCTGTCTGGTGTGCGGGAAGGCAGGCAAGGGCTGCGCCTCCCGGCGGCTCCACCCGGTGGAGGAGATTCAGGGGAAAACCCAGGCCATCCTGCGGGACTTTTTGGCGGAAAAGGATCGAAAGTTCCTGGCCGCCCAGGGGGCCAGGGCCCTGCTGTACGAGGTGTGCACCACCCCCAAGCCGGGGCTGGTGGACCGGCACAACAACGGCAGCCACAAAGACATGGATGTGTTTACCTTTTTGGACAGCACCGCTTCCCTGATGCCCTACCTGGAGCGGGCCGTAGCCATCGGCCAGGCGACCGCCCACAGGATGCCGGAGGAGACCTTTGAGCGTCTCAGGGAGGCGGGCTTGAGGGCAGAACGGACCATGCTCCAAGCCACCGGCGGGGTGAACACCCACAAGGGGGCCATCTTCTCCCTGGGCTGCGTCCTGGGGGCCTGCGGGCGGCTGTGGACCCCAGAGGGGCCGTGCCGGGCGCCGGAGAAGATTTTGGCGGAGTGCGGGCGCATGTCCACCCCGGCGGCGGAGAGCTTCTTTGCCGCCCTCACCCGAGAAAACGCCCGCACCGCCGGAGAGCGGCTGTATGTGGAGACCGGGGCGCGGGGCGTGCGGGGGGAGGCGGCCGGCGGCTTCCCCGCCGTTCTGAAAATCGGTCTGCCTGCCCTGCGCGCTGCCCTGGATCAAGGGGCTGGCCTGGAGGAGGCGGGGACGGCTGCCCTTCTGGCCCTAGCGGCGGGCACAGTGGACACCAATTTGTTTGCTCGGGGCGGCCTGGAGGGGCAGCGGTGGGCCGTCCAGCAGGCCGGGGCCCTGCTGGAGGGCAGCCCCCGCCCCAATCTGGAGGCCGTGCGGGAGCTGGACCGGGCCATGATCCAGAGAAACCTCTCTCCCGGCGGCTGCGCTGATTTGCTGGCAGCGTCATATTTTTTATACTTTATATCAAATTGAAGACCTCACTGATCTGAACAAGCAATTGTCATTGTTCCAGTCAGCCGGGAACATTTTGAGCCAGAAACCATTGCGCTGCAATAGTTTCTGGCTTTTATATTGGTATAGCTTCAGTGAACAGAACCACCATCTCTGTTGGCGAGTATAAAAAAGTTTTAACTGCAGGACACGAGTGAAGCAAGTTGGTAAATAGCAACCGTACAATGTGAGAAAAATCATAATAACAAGTAGAATGCTATTTTAATAGCGGTGGAGCAAGTGATACAGGAGAAAAGTTTCAGTGTGCCTTGATATGCCGGCCAGTAACGGTCCCTTATAGGACCTGCTCAAGCCTCCGACTTAACCCGAGGTTTTGACTTAGCTTACTATAAAAATATAAACAGGGCATAACCAAAGTATAGAACATGTAATAAACGAGATCTGTCCCCCTGTTATGCCACTGGGGCATTCTTTCTCCGGTTGCCAGGAAAGGAGATTACATGGGACGCTCTAAATAGCTAGGTGCAACTGTTTGATATCTATATACCCGGATTTCAACAAAAAATTTGAAATTGAGATTAGGGGAAAGTATTTATGCGAGATACAAAAGAAAATGCTATTCGTAATGGAAGCAATCGAGCAAAGGAAAACCCTGATCTGGCTGAATTGGGTCGAAATATTCAATCGTGGCGTGAACGGGCTGGAATGACACAGGAGGCTCTGGGCCTAGAAATTGGAGCGGATAAGGGTAAGATTTCCCGGTACGAATCTGGCCAGATGATAATGAAAGTAGACCGTCTTTTTCAAATTGCTGAAGTACTTCAAGCACCTTTAGATGAACTGTGTCCAAAATGGTTATGCAGAGAAGAACAGATTGGTCCCAGACTATACAAACTTGCAAAAATAATACATACACTTCCAGCAGAAACGCAAACGATTTTTTTCTGTGCGACAGAGGCAATGGCGGTCGGCCTTCAGGCAGGTGAATAAGCAGAACAGTTGCCGTTTATGGGAGCAAATCGTACAGATCTTGTGAGAAAGGCCAGAGAGGAAAAGGCAGCACGGATGCTGTCTTTTCCTCTCTGGCCCCTCATTTTGGAAAATACCGCAGCAGAATTTTTAGAACAAATGTGCTATAATCATACCCATAAAAGAAGGGTGGGGAGGCTTCACTATGGCCATTGAAAACGGCGAATGGATCATGCGGGGCATGGACTGGGACGACGCTGCCCGCATCCAAAGCTGGGAGGAGCTCATTCGCTGGATCGATGAGATCGGCTTCCTGCCCCTGTTCCAAAACGAGATAGACGGCTTCTCCGTGGAGGAAAACACCGCTGATCTCTATTGGTGGACCGGAGACCCGGTCCAGGACCCCTGGGAGTGGCGCGCACTTATCGCCCGCAGCGGCCGGGTGGCCTACGGCAAATTTTTCGGCAAACGGGCCGGCTTCATCTCCAAAGCCTGGTTCCCGCACTTTGCCAACTGGCGTCGGGATGGCTATGACTTCGACAGCCGGTGGGAGGACGAGCGGGCCACCATGCGTCAGAAGCGGATCATGGACCGCTTTCTGGAGCAGGAGGAGTGGTTTTCCTCCGATTTGAAGCGGCAGGCCGGATTCGGAAAAGGCGGAGAGAAAAATTTTGAGGCCACGGTCACAGACCTCCAGATGGGAGGCTATCTGCTCATCCGGGACTTCCGCCAGCGGATCAACAAGAAGGGCGTGCCCTATGGCTGGCCCATCTCCGTCTACACCACCCCGGAGGCCCTGTGGGGTTATGATCACATCACCTCCGCCTACTCTTTGGACCCAAAGGAGTCCAAAGCGCTGGTCTACGCGCAGGTGCGAAAGAACTTCCCGGAGGCTGCGCCGGAGACGCTGGATGCCGTGCTGGGATGGACTCAATAACGGGACTGTATCCGTGATATACTAAAAACAAGGAGGGTGAAGGATCATGAAGGAACGGACCTACGTCTGCTGTGATTTGAAATCATTTTACGCCAGCGTAGAGTGCGTGGAGCGAGGCCTGGACCCCATGATCACCAATCTGGTGGTGGCGGACCAGCGCCGCACGGACAAGACCATCTGCCTGGCCGTCTCCCCCTCCCTGAAAGCCTACGGCATCCCGGGCCGCGCCCGGCTTTTTGAGGTGGTGCAGAAGGTGACGGAGGTCAACGCCCGGCGGAAGTGGAACGCCCCCGGCCACCAGCTCACCGGCTCCTCCTGGCACGACCCAGAAGTGCAGAAGAATCCCGCTCTGGCCCTGGACTACATCGTGGTTCCGCCCCGGATGGCCCACTATATCGACTGGAGCACCAAGATCTACAGCGTCTATCTGAAGTATATCGCTCCGGAGGACATCTACCCCTACTCTATCGACGAGGTGTTCATGGACCTGACCAACTACCTGGACACCTACAAGATGACCGCCCGGGAGCTGACCCGAACCATCATCCTGGACATTTTAAAGACAACCGGCATCACTGCGGCGGCGGGCATGGGCACCAATCTGTACCTGGCCAAGGTGGCCATGGACATCGTGGCCAAGCATGTCCACCCGGACAAGGACGGGGTGCGCATCGCCAAGCTGAATGAAATGACCTACCGGCGGCTTCTCTGGGACCACCGACCTCTCACCGATTTCTGGCGGGTGGGCAAGGGTTATGCGACGAAACTGGAGGCCCATGGGCTGTACACCATGGGGGACGTGGCCCGGTGCTCCATCGGGAAACCGGGAGAGTACCACAATGAGGAACTGCTGTATAAGCTGTTCGGTATCAACGCGGAAATTCTCATCGACCACGCTTGGGGCTGGGAGCCCTGCACCATCGCGGACGCGAAGGCGTACAAGCCGGAGAATAAGAGCATCGTCTCCGGCCAGGTGCTCCAGTGCCCCTATGACTTCCAGAAAGCCCGCCTGGTGGTGCGGGAGATGGCGGACGCTTTGGCCCTGGACCTGGTGGACAAGGGGCTGGTGACCAATCAGCTGGTCCTCACCGTGGGCTATGACCGGGAAAACCTGGACAATCCCAGCCGGGCCGCCCAATATAAGGGCCCTGTCACCGCCGACCGATATGGGCGGAAAATCCCCAAGCACGCGGTAGGGACGGAGAATTTTCCTTACACATCTTCGGCCAACGACCTGCTGAGAGCGGTCACCGCCCTCTATGACCGGATTGTGGACGAGAATCTGCTGATCCGCCGCGTGAGCATCAGCGCCAACAAACTGTTGGACGAGGCCAACGCTCCCAAAGAAGAAGCGGAGCAGCTGGACCTGTTCACCGACTACGCCGCCAAGGAGCATCAGGAGCAGGAAGACAGGGTTGCCCACGCCAGGGAGCGCAAGCTCCAGGAGGCCATGCTGGACATCAAGAAAAAGTACGGCAAGAACGCCATCCTCAAGGGTATGAACCTGGAGGAAGGCGCCACCGCCCGGGAGCGGAATCGGACGATTGGAGGGCATCAGGCATGAGTGGGAAGTACGACGATATACTTCACCTGCCCCATCCCACCTCCGCTAGACACCCGCGAATGCCCATCTCGGAGCGGGCGGCCATCTTCAGCCCCTTCGCCGCCCTCAGCGGCCACGCGGGGGCCATTGCGGAGACAGCCCGCCTGACGAAGCAGAAGATGGAGCTGGACGAGGACACCAAGGCGGAGCTGGACCGGCGACAGGCGGTTCTGCTGGAGCATATTGCGGAACAGTCAGAAATCACGGTCACCTGGTTCCAGCCGGATGAGCGGAAGGACGGCGGGGCTTACCTTACGGCTACCGGGCGGCTAAAAAAGCTGGACGAGATCCAGAGAGTGCTGGTCCTGACGGACAGGACGGAAATTCCGCTGGACGATGTAGCTTGGATCAGGAGCGATCATTTTCAAGAGCAGGAGTAAACTAAACAAGAGTAAATCGAAACGGGAGCGCATCACAAACGGTACGCTCCCGTTCCGGTTTTCTGGAGACAATAGGCGCACATCGCCGGAAAGGAGAAACCCATGAACATCCGCAAGCCCACAGACTATAGCTCCATGTATGTAGCACTGGATCAGCTCATGGAAACGACCATACCACAGGTAGAGCTATACTTCGAGATGGGACGAGTTATCTGTGCCAGATCGGAAAAGGGGGCAGCAGTGGCCGCTTCAGAGTATCTGCAGGCCACATACCCGGACACCACGGGTTTCTCCCCCCGTAACCTGCGCCGGATGAGGGAGTTCTTCCGCACTTACGAAAATAATCCCAAACTGGCAAAGCAGGCCATGCGGATTAGCTGGACACAGAATGTAGTCATTCTAGAGGCAGAGCTGACAATGGAAGAACGCACCTGGTATCTGCGGGCGGCAGAGCAGTTCAGCTGGTCCAAGAAGGAACTGAATGATCAGATCCGTGCCTCCGCACATCTGGAATCCGCCCTCGACGATGCCGATGGAATGTGCTATACTGATCGGGAAGAAACGGTTCAGGAGTGCGAGAAACAGGATGACAAGGATACTTTTTGTGTGTCATGGAAATATTTGCAGAAGCCCAATGGCCGAGTTTGTGATGAAAAACTTGGTGAAAAAGGCGGGATTGGAGAAGGAAGTCCACATCGAATCAGCGGCTACCAGCCGGGAGGAGATCGGCAATCCTGTGTATCCTCCCGCCCGGCGGAAGCTGGCCCAGCACGGGATAGACTGTACTGGCAAAACGGCCCGCCTGCTTCAAAACAGCGACTACGATCAGTACGATCTGCTGATTGGGATGGATCGGGAAAATCTCCACGATATGTACCGCATCTGCGGCGGCGATTTCGATGGGAAGATGCACCTCTTGATGGAGTACACAGGGAAGCCCAACCAGGAGGTAGCCGATCCCTGGTACACCGACGATTTCGAGGCTACCTGGAGGGATGTGTTGGCAGGGTACCAGGGAATTTTAAAGGAAATGGGGAAACACCAAGATGGATAAGCTGGTCGTCCGTGGAACGGAAATCAATGTGCAGTGGAATCCCAATCGGGATGACTATATCAGTCTGACCGATATTGCCCGCATCAAGGACAGCGACAACCCCAGATATATTATCCAAAACTGGATGCGCAATCGAAATACGATTGAATTTCTCGGGGTCTGGGAGAGCCTCTACAATCCCGATTTTAACCGTGTCGAATTCGATGCGTTTAGAAGTCAGGCCGGTTTGAACAGCTTTGTGATGACACCTCAAAAATGGATTGAGGCCACCCACGCGATTGGAATCACAGCAAAGGCTGGCAGGTACGGTGGGACATATGCACACAAGGAGATTGCATTTGAGTTTGCATCCTGGATCTCAGTGGAATTCAAGCTGTATTTGGTCAAAGAGTTTGAACGATTAAAGAGTGAAGAGCTCAGACAGCTTGGGTGGGACATCAAGAGAAATCTTGCAAAGATTAACTATCGAATCCATACTGATGCAATTAAAGAAAACTTGATTCCACCAGAATTGACGCCCTATCAAATTTCTCTGGTATACGCAAGCGAAGCAGATGTCCTAAATATGGCACTGTTTGGAATGACTGCAAAACAGTGGCGGGATGCGAATCCCGATAAAAAAGGAAACATTCGGGACTATGCAAATGTATCTCAGTTGGTCTGCCTTTCCAATTTAGAGAATCTAAATGCGGTATTTATCAACGAAGGGATATCGCAGCCGGAGCGGCTTGCTAAATTAAACGCCATCGCCATTAGCCAGATGAAAGTACTAACAGAGGACCATAGAATTCTTCAGCTTGATACTGGTGAAGCGAAGTAGGTTTGTTCAAAAAGAGATATGTCCTACAATCCCGCATTGGTGATTTATAACTCAGCGTTTAAAAATATCTAGATTGTAGCGGTCCACCAAAAAAGAAGAGACAACCGTTGGTTGTCTCTTCTTTTTTGGTTTCGCCGCCGCAGGCGGCTCAACCCAAGGGTAATTCAAAATGCTCGGGCGAAGTGAATCCCACCTCCGCCAAGATTTTGCGTCGCAAAATGCTTGTACGGCGCAAAAGCGCCGCCCCCTGCCCTCACATGAAGTTTGCGAACACCGACGCGCCGGCGACCGTAAGAAGTCCCGCCACAACGATCGACAGGCCGCTCATTGCGCCCTCGACCTCGCCAAGCTCGATGGCTTTGGCCGTACCCAGCGCGTGCGCGGCCGAGCCGATGCCGACGCCCTTCGCAATGGGGTCGGTGATATGAAAGAGCCTGCACACCGCCACGGCGGTCACATTGCCGAAAATGCCCGTGATGATGATCATGGCGACCGTCAAGGTCACATAGCCGCCGAGCTCTTCCGAAACGCCCATGCCGATGGCCGTGGTGATGGACTTGGGGAGCAGCGTCACATATTCCTCGTGCGAAAGGTGAAAGAGTCTGCTCATCATAAGCACGCTGCACAGCGTGGTGACAACACCCGCAAAAATACCGGCAAAGATGGCCTTGTAGTTCTGCCGGAGGAGGGCGAGCTTTTCATAGAGCGGCACGGCAAGGCAGACGGTCGCGGGTGTCAAAAGATAGCTGAGGTACTTTGCGCCCTCGTAATATACGTCATAGTCGATGCGCGCGGTCACAAGCAGCGCGATGGTCACGGCGACGGAGATAAGAAGCGGGTTGCAGAGCGCAAGCCTGCACTTTTTTTGCAGCAGCACGCCGAGGCCGTAGGAAACAAGGCTCACCGAAACGCCGAAAAAGACGGACTGTTCAAAAAATGTCATTTCCTGCCCTCTCCTTTTTCGTTTCTTTTCAGCACGCCCTGCGTCACAAGGCCGGACACTGCCATCACGGCAACCGTCGTCACCACGGCGATGACGAGATAGGCAAGGAGATTCTCTTTGATGACGCTCCACGAGGCCATCAGCCCCACGGCGGCGGGAATGAACATCAGGGGCATGATCTCGATGAGAAAGCAGGCCGTGTCGCGCACGGCGTCAAGCTTGATGATCCCCGTCAGCAGGCAGACAAGCATCAGCACAAGGCCGTAGATGCTCGCCGGCACAGGCAGCGGCAGAAGATAATTGAGCAGCTCTCCTGCAAAGGAAACCAGCAGGATCATGGCAAATTGTTTGACGTATTTCATCGTATTTCCCTTCTTTGCATGATACCGTCTCATTGTACGGCGGCAAAAAAGGGCTGTCAATCGACAAAGGGGCGGAATCTCCGCCCCTTTGCCCTTATAAAAGTGGAATATTTTCAAAAAGAATGTCGAGCAGCTTGTCGCCGTGCGGGACGTCGGGGCCGTTCATGCCGTTTTCTTCGGTGTAGGTCACACCGCGCTTCGTATCCACGCGGCTGTCATACAGAATAAACGGGACCGGCGAGCCCTCGTGCTGCTTCGTGCGTACGAACGTTCTGTGGTCGCTGATGATGAGAAGGCGATATTCCATCTTCGCCTCGTCCATCTTCCCGAGCAGCGGCGTGATGAGGCGGCTGTCGAGCCATTCGATGGCCTGGATCTTATTCTTGAGGTCGCCCGCATGCGCGCACTCGTCCGGCGCTTCCAGATGCACGAGCACGAAATCGTGGGAGTTGACCATCTCCCACGCGGCTTCGGCCTTGCCCTCGATGTTGGTGTCGATCTCACCGTTCGCGCCCTCAACATCGACCATGTCAAGGCCGCACATCGCGCCGAGCCCCTTGACCACGGGCACCGCCGCAACGACCGCGCCGCTCTTGCCGTAGCGCTCCTGAAGGCTCGGCAGCTTTGCCGCCTTGCCCTCCGCCCAGAGCCAGATGCCGTTGGCGGGGAGCTTGCCCTCTTTTCTGCGGCGCTCGTTGATAGGTGCATGCTCGAGCGCCTTGTTGGCAAGGCGCATCAGCGTGAGATACGGCTCGGCCTTTGCCTCGTTGCCGCGGGGGAACACCTGCTTGCACGGGCCCTTGACGCCCTCCCAGTTGGTCTCAAAGTACAGGCCCTCAAAGTCGCCGTGATGGTGGATCAGGATCTGGCGGAACGTCGGCGTCTCGCGCAGCTCCATGTCGTACTTTTTGAGCGCGGCGGCAAAGTCGGGGTCTGCCTTGAGCGTGCGCACGACCTCGAGCGCGTCCTCGCCCTCGATGCAGCCGGCATTGAAGGACACAAAGCCCTTTTCGTCCAGCGGCCCGTCGCCGTCCTCCATCGTCAGCAGGTTGCAGCGGAACACCGCGTCAGTCGGCTCGACCGCAAAGCCAAGGGCAGCGGCCTCCATCGGGCCGCGGCCGTGGAAATGCTTGCTCGGGTCACAGCCAAGGATCGACAGATGCGCAATGTCGCTGCCGACGGAGAAGCCCGGCGGGCAGTTTTGCGCGTGACCGACGACGCCCTGCCGCGCCAGACGGTTGATGGTAGGAATATCGGCAACCTCCAGCGGAGACTTGCCGCCCAGCTGCGGCATGCGCTCATCAGCCATGCCGTCGCCTACAATGATCAGATACTTCATAATGTGCTTTGATCCTCGCTTTCTATGGATTGGTATTGTCAAAAAACGGCGCCCGCTCCGCCGCACAGCGGACAAAGCGGCCTTTCGTTTTTATTCGCTCGCTTTTTTCAGATCGAGAGTTTTCTCATACGCGGCGATCACCGCGTCGAACACGACGCCTCGCATGCCGCCCTCCTCCAGGGTGCGCACCCCCTGAATGGTCGAGCCGCCGGGAGAACAGACACGGTCTTTGAGACTGCCGGGGTGCTCGTTCGTTTCAAGCACCATCTTCGCCGTGCCGAGCATCATCTGCGCGGCATACTGCACCGCCGCTGCGCGCGGCAGTCCGCACGCCACGCCGCCGTCGGCCATCGCCTCAAGGAACATGGCAGCAAAGGCCGGACCGCAGCCCGCCACCGCAGAGCCTGCGTCCTGCAATTTCTCTTCGAGCGGGAAGAGCCTGCCCGCGGGCTGCATATAGCGGAGGAATGCCTCGAGCTGTGCCTTTTCGCAGTTTTCGCTGCACGCGTAGAAGATCACCCCCTCGCCCACGGCGGCAGGCATATTCGGCATGATGCGGATCACCGGATAGTCCCCGCCGGCAAGCTCCTGAATGCGCGCAATGGTCACCCCCGCCGCCATGCTCACGAGCACGGGGGCGCTGCCGCGCTCTTTGAGCGCGGGGACGATGCCCGTAAGCATGTCCGCCATCATCTGCGGCTTCACGCCGAGAAAAATGTGGTCTGCTTCCTTTGCGATCATCTCGTTGCCGCTCACCGCCGCACCGATGCGCGCGGCAAGCGCCTCCGCCTTTGCTCTGGTGCGGTTGGCAAGCAGCACCTGCGCCTCGCCGCTTTTCGCGGCGGCGCTCGCCAGTGCGCCGCCCATATTGCCTGTGCCGATAAAACCGATCTTCATGTTGCATTCCCTCTTTTTGCTTCCACCGGCGGTCAAATGACTTTCACCGGTGTAATTTTTTCCCCTATTGTAATACACTCTTGCCCAACAGTCGAGAAAAATTTTTGCAGATTCGTCATTTTTTTGCAGTGTGTGCCTTTTCTCCCTTTGTTTCCGGCGGGCGGCAGCAAAATTCAAGTCAAAAATCGCCGCAACGCGCGTGCCAAAAAGCGCTTGCGGGCTGCAAATTGATAAAAAAGGAGAGGCCGGTAAAAAACCGGTCTCTCTTTTGCCGTTAGTTATAAGAGCATCGTGACTCCGTTTTCCTCGATCCCGATCTCAACGACCGGCGCGCCGGGGTCATATTCGCCGTCGAGCGTCCAGGGAATGTCCTCGGCCGTTTCCGCCGTGACATGCCTGACATGGCGGAAGATCAGCCCCTCGGAGTCGTAATAATTCTTGTTGACAAGCGCAAGAATGAGCGCCTGCATCGCAGCGGGCGTCCGCGGCACGGGCACGAGCAGCATCTCGAACTTACCGTCGTCAAACGACACCTCGTCTGGCGAGAGCTTCATCAGTCCCGCGATCGACGTTGAATTGCTGATCGCACCGAACAGGTATTCCCCGTCAAACACCTCCCCGTCCGCCGTGATCTTCATGCGGTAGGGGCAGAGCGTGTCGAGATTCTTCACGCTCTCGAGCAGATACGCAAAGTGCCCGAACATATTTTTGATGTCCTGCGGCACGGTGTAGGTCGTCTTTGTAAACGCGCCGAACGAGGCAACATAGATGAAGTTCCGCTCGCCGAACTTTCCCACGTCCAGCGATCGCGGCTGCATGCGCATGGCGGAGGTGGCCGCCTCGGCAGGGCTTGCGGAAATATTCAGGCTTGCGGCAAAGTCGTTCGTGCTGCCGCCGGGCAGATAGCTCAGCATCGGGCGATACTGCGGCGGAATGCGCATCACACCGTTCACCGTTTCGTTCAGCGTACCGTCGCCGCCGTGGCAGACAACAAGGTCGTATGCCGCGCCCAGCGACTCGGCAAGCTCCGTTGCCTCGCCGGGGTACGTGGTCTTATGCACGGAGATGAGATAGCCCGCCGCGGAATAGATGGCGGCCGCTTCAAACAGCGGCGCAACGGATTTGGTCTTTCCCGCGCGGGGATTGACGATAAAGAGCAGCTTTTTGTCGTCC
>ERZ825137.2533-NODE-2533-length-20990-cov-4.199379_pt1 | contig 20990 bp, 30 predicted proteins | sample MGYA00519873_ERZ825137 | MGnify/ENA primary metagenome ERZ825137 (study PRJEB31778, sample SAMEA3449190) | human gut metagenome | biome: human gut; feature: human-associated habitat; material: faeces | place: United Kingdom | collected 2010/2012 ...
CAGCAGAGATAAATAGGAGAGAATAAAATGACAGTAAAACGTGGTGGACTTGGAAAGGGCTTGGATAGTCTGATTCCTGATAAAAAATTTGATAAATCGGGAAGTATTCCACATAATAAAGAAAATAAACAAGTAGAAAGTACTACAAAAGAAAAAGATGGACAAGTTATGATGAAAATCAATGACGTAGAGCCAAATCGTGAGCAGCCTCGTAAACATTTTGAAGAAGACGCATTATTAGAACTTGCAGATTCAATTAAGCAGTTTGGGGTTTTACAGCCTCTGATTGTACAGAAAAGAAAAGATTACTATGAAATTATAGCAGGAGAGCGAAGATGGAGAGCTGCCAAGCTTGCCGGAATAAAAGAAGTTCCTGTTATAGTAAAAAATTATACAGACCAGGAAATTCTTGAAATTTCTTTGATTGAAAATATTCAGAGAGAGAATTTAAATCCAATTGAAGAAGCTATGGCTTATAAGAAGCTGTTAAATGAATTTCATCTGAAGCAGGATGAGGTGGCTGAGCGGGTTTCAAAGAGTAGAACAGCAGTTACAAACTCCATGAGACTTTTGAAATTAAGTGAGAAAGTACAGCAGATGATTATTGATGATATGATTTCAACAGGTCACGCCCGTGCTTTGTTAGCAATTGATGATGAAGAACAGCAATATCTGCTTGCTACAAAGATTTTTGATGAAAAACTGAGTGTACGTGAGACAGAGAAGCTGGTAAAGGATGTAAAAAATCCAAAGAAAGAGATTCCGAAAAAAATAATTCAAAATGCATTTGTATACGAAGACATTGAAGAGAGAATGAAAAACATTATGGGTACAAAGGTTCATGTGAACCATAAACCAAATGGAAAAGGAAAAATCGAAATTGAATATTATTCAGATAGTGAACTCGAACGTATATTCGAACTTTTAATGTCTATACGTGGAGGAGAATAGGATGGAAAGTCAAATCTTGAAAACTATCGGTATTGACCCTGCATACATCTTTATTGTATTAATTATATTGATTCTTGTATTATTTGTTTTGTATGTGAAAGTTAATATGAAATATAATAGACTGAAAAGCAGTTATCATTCATTTATGAGAGGAAAAGATGGCAAAACCTTAGAAAAAAGTATTCTTGATAAGTTTGATGAATTAGATGATATGAATTCAATTGTAAAGAAGAACAGTAACGATATCAAAAAGCTATTTTCTGATGTGAAGAGAAATTATCAGAAAGTTGGTATTGTTAGATATGATGCATTTAATGAAATGGGTGGAAATCTCAGCTTTGCACTTACTTTGTTAGATGGAAACAACAGTGGATTTATCTTAAATGCAATGCATAGCAGAGAAGGTTGTTATACATATATTAAAGAGATTGTCCGTGGTGAAAGTTATATTGAGCTTGCAGAAGAAGAGGCGCAGTCATTGGAAAAAGCTATTTACCAGGAAGTATATGACCCGGAAGTGCAGTCAATAATGAAATAGAAAATAAGTACTGCTATCATTCTTTAATTTTAGTCAGTATTAAAAAGTTTTATAAAAATGTATTATGAAGAAAATGTTTTATAAGAAAGGGAGAGATGAGATATGTTAGATATTAAATTTGTCAGAACAAATCCAGACGCAGTAAAAGAAAATATTAAGAAAAAATTTCAGGATGAGAAGCTTCCGTTAGTTGATGAAGTTCTTGCCCTTGATGTAAGAAATCGTGAAATTAAGGGAGAAGTAGAAGTACTTCGTGCAGAAAAGAATAAAATCTCAAAGCAGATTGGTGCATGTATGGCGCAGGGCAAGAAAGAAGAAGCTGAAGAATATAAGAAACAGGTTCAGGCCAATGCAGACCGTGTAGAAGCTTTATCAGCAGAAGAAAAAGAAGTAGAAGAAAAAATCAAGAAGATTATGATGGTAATTCCAAATATCATTGACCCATCTGTACCGATTGGTAAGGATGACAATGAAAATGTAGAATTAGAGAGATTTGGGGAACCGGTTGTTCCTAATTTTGAAATTCCATATCATACAGAGATTATGGAAAAATTTAATGGTATTGATTTAGAAGCTGCAGGAAAAGTTGCAGGAAATGGTTTCTACTATCTGATGGGAGATATTGCAAGACTTCATTCAGCAGTTATTTCTTATGCAAGAGATTTTATGATTGACAGAGGATTTACTTACTGTATTCCACCTTTCATGATTCGAAGTAACGTAGTAACCGGTGTTATGAGTTTTGCTGAAATGGATTCTATGATGTACAAAATCGAAGGTGAAGATTTGTACTTAATCGGAACCAGTGAGCATTCTATGATTGGTAAATTTATTGACACTATGACGGATGAAGCAGAACTTCCAAAGACACTGACTTCTTATTCACCATGTTTCCGTAAAGAAAAAGGAGCACATGGAATTGAAGAAAGAGGTATATACCGAATCCATCAGTTTGAAAAACAGGAAATGATTGTTGTATGTAAACCGGAAGAAAGCAAGATTTGGTATGATAAATTGTGGAAAAATACAGTAGATTTGTTCCGTTCTATGGATATCCCTGTTCGTACACTGGAATGCTGTTCAGGTGATTTGGCTGATTTGAAGGTAAAATCATGTGACGTAGAAGCATGGTCTCCAAGACAGAAGAAATATTTTGAAGTAGGAAGCTGTTCAAATCTTGGTGATGCGCAGGCAAGACGTTTGAATATTCGTGTAAAAGGTGCGGATGGAAACAAGTATTTCGCGCATACACTTAATAATACAGTTGTTGCTCCGCCTAGAATGTTGATTGCTTTCCTTGAAAATAATCTTCAGGAAGATGGTTCTGTAAGAATCCCAGAGGCACTTCGTCCATATATGGGTGGAAAGACAGAAATCAGATAGTGTTCCCGGACAGGATATTTCCTGTCTGAGATACGACCCTGAAAGAAATATGAATGAGGATTTGTTGTGCATAAATTTTTAAAATCAATAGGATTTCATAAGATAGCTTCAGAAGCAGCATGGAATAAAATTCTGAAGTTTGTCGAAGATGAATTTACAGATTATGAGCGTATTTCCTTAGAAGAGGGACTTGACTTCTGTGAATTAAGAAGAAAATGCGGGCATGGAATCGGCATTTGCTCTTATGGACAGGTGGATGAATCAGAGAGATATGGACGAGAGTACTATCTACCTTATTTTAGAGGAAATGGTATTACAACCCATGCGGATGTAATCGTAGAGAGAAAAAGCGATGTAGAAGCATATATTGGAATTTGTGAAGATGAGAGAATTGGATGTAGTCTGATTTTCCATCTTCAAAATGGAATCGAATATATGATAGAAACAGACAGGGGATTTTTATGTAAAAATTCTACTTGTGTGACTTTGTCCGGACTCGCCAATTATGGAACGGTACTTTTACCTGTAATGAAGAATCAGAAACAGGTGGAGAAACATCGGGAAGAGGCGGATTACAGAAGTAATCTGTTAAAAGCAGCGAGAGAAGGAGATACAGACGCAATAGAGAGTCTTACAATGGAAGATATTGATACTTACACAGAGGTTTCTGCCAGATTACGGACCGAAGATATTTACACGATTGTAGATACATATCTCATGCCCTACGGTGCAGAATGTGATAAGTATTCGATTCTTGGCGAAATCATGGAAATGAGTATCATAGAAAATACAATGACGAATGAAGCTGTTTACGCATTTACTTTGAATGTCAATGATATGCAATTCGATGTATGTGTTCCGATGGATGCTGTGATTGGAGAGCCGGAAATTGGTAGAAGATTTAAAGCAGATATATGGCTGCAAGGCTATATTCATTTTTAAAGAGAAAACCAGTCTGAAAGTAGGTTTCGGACTGGTTTTATGAGTCAAATAACGAAAAAAAGGATAGGTTATTCTATGCAGTATTTTGTATCATTTTTAGAGGGAATTATCACGTTTATATCACCTTGTCTGCTCCCTATGCTGCCAATTTATATTTCCTATTTTGCAGGAAACAGTGAGCAGAGTACGGGTAAAACCGTGAGAAATGCATTGGGGTTTGTACTTGGATTTACTATGGTATTTGTTGCAATGGGAGCACTTGCAGGAACTGTAGGAAGTGTTCTTAGAACCTATCAGAATGTGGTAAATATAATTTCCGGTGTGATTGTTATTCTGTTTGGATTAAGTATTTTAGGAATTATAAAGCTGAATATTTTCCGCTCAAATCAGAAAAATGTAGATACCAGTAATCTTGGTTTTTTTTCTTCCGTGATATTTGGAATCGTATTTTCGGTGGGTTGGACACCGTGTGTCGGAGCGTTTCTTGGTTCTGCTTTAATGATGGCTTCCCAGCAGGGAACAATGATGACGGGAATATGGATGCTTCTGGTTTATTCAATGGGTCTTGGAATACCATTTCTCATGAGTGCGGTATTGATTGATAAATTAAAGCATACATTTGATTGGATAAAGAAAAATTACAAATTGGTAAATGGAGTTTCCGGTGGTCTGTTGATTGTGGTAGGTCTTATGATGATGACCGGGACTTTGGGAAAATTGTTGATAATATTAAGTTAGGTAGGCAGAAATGAAAAATAAGAAAAGTGTTGTGTTGATAGTGATCATCTTTGTCATTGTGCTTGGCGGAGCTACTGTTTTGTATAATAAATTCAGTAAGACGATTGGACAGAATGAAAATATAGCAGAGCAGAAAAATGAGAAAGAAAATACAAAAGAGTCTGTGAAAGCACCAGATTTTACTGTTTTAAACCAGAAGGAAAAAGAAGTTCATTTTGATGATTTAAAAGGTAAACCGATAATTCTTAATTTTTGGGCGAGCTGGTGTGGACCTTGTCAGAGTGAAATGCCGGATTTCGAAGAAGCTTATGAGAAATATGGTAATGATATTACGTTTATGATGATTAATATGACAGATGGCTCACGGGAAACCATAGAAAGTGCAAAGGCATGTATCGAAGATGCAGGGTATACATTTCCGGTTTATTACGACACAACTTACAGCGCAGCATCGGTGTATGGTGTAACCTCACTCCCTACCACGTATTTTATTGATAAAGAAGGAAATATTATTGCAAATGGAGTTGGTGCACTTAGTGCAGATTCACTTCAACAAGGAATAGAACTGATAACAAGTGACTAACGAAAAGGTAAGAGGAATCTTTGTGTATACACTTGAAAATGAAAAAGCCACTAAGAATATGTGATTTCAAAAGTCTGACTTTTGGAAAATCGATTCTTAGTGGCTTTCTATTTTATTAAACTAATTTTTCACCGGTAATCATTTCATAACACTGCAAATATTTATTAATCGTTTTTTCAACGATATCGTCTGGAAGAGTCCAGTTATTATCCGGATGTGAGGTAAGCCAGTCACGGGCGAACTGTTTGTCAAAGGATGGCTGACTATGTCCTGCTTCATAACCATCTGCCGGCCAGAAACGAGAGCTGTCTGGTGTTAATATTTCATCACCAAGTACTACATTCCCATTTTCATCTAGTCCAAATTCGAATTTTGTATCGGCAATAATGATACCGCGTGTCAGAGCGTAATCAGCACATTTTTTGTAAATGGCAATGGTATAATCACGAATTTTCTGAGCATATTCTTCGCCTTTTCCTGGGAAACACTTCTCAAGATGAGCAATGCTCTGCTCGTAACTGATATTTTCATCATGGTCACCAATTTCAGCTTTTGTCGATGGTGTGTAGATTGGTTCAGGCAGTTTTTCTGATTCTTTTAAACCTTCTGGAAGTTTGATACCACAAACAGTACCATTTTCTTTATAGCTTTTCCAACCGCTTCCTGTAATGTATCCTCTTACGATACATTCAACCGGAATCATTTCAAGCTTACGACACATCATGCTGTTGCCATCAAATTCCGGTTTCTGGAAGAACTCAGGCATATCTTTTACATCAGTAGAAATCATATGGTTTGGAATAATGTCTTTTGTCAGGTCAAACCAGAACTTGGACATTTGGGTCAGAACCGTTCCTTTCTTTGTAACGATGTTTTTCAAAATCACATCGAAACAGCTAATTCGGTCTGTTGCAACCATAATCAGGCTGTCACCATTATCGTAAATTTCACGTACTTTTCCTTCTTTGATTGGTTCCATCTTAATACCTCACTATCATTTTTCAATATAATGTGATGTCGGGGTCAAAGATACGGAACAATCCGTAAGATATCTTTTGTGTCCCTACATCATAATACCTACTTATAAGTTAAACAGATTTTATTAAAAAAAACAATAGTTGAATGTGAAAAAAATCGTTTTTTTTAAAATAAAGTTTTGGTTATCTTTACAGTTTTATTCATGCACCGATCTGTGCCTTTGCATTTACATCAACAGCAATTATCTCATCCATCGATACACCAAAGACTGCTGCCAGTACCACCAGATTATTCGGGGTTGGCATTGCCACACCGTGCTGCCACTTGTATACTGCCTGTGGTGTTGCAAATTTGAATATATCTGCCAGATCCTTTACTGAAAGACCTGCCATGTGATTATTCTCCGCTCTCTTCGTTTAAATTCATGTTCCCATATGCCCTCAGAATATCTACAAGAATCTCCTTTTTCAGCTGCACAAAGCATCCAAAGGGATTGATAACAAGTCCCTCTATCTGCTCCAAGTTCAGTGCCTGCTCCAGCATCTGCCTGATTCCCATACTCATCTGAACATTCCCGGATGATCCTTTGTGCATTTCTTCCGGTGATGTAAATACACCTAGCCATTGCCGGTTCTCATTATCTGTTACTGTCTCCATTTTCATTCGTACATCATGTCGGAGTGAAAAACTGCTACCTACCTGCAACTGGTCAAGCTGTTCCTCATCAATCATTGGAATATCCGTAATATAAGGAACTATAAGCTTTCCTTCCAGTCCGTCATCCCAGTTACTGCGCTTACCTCTTCCAAGTGCATCATCAAATGCATCCAGTATATGAAGTCATTGTTTTATTATCTTCATTCGATGTTGATTCATCTGGTGGAAACGGGTCTTTGAATTCAAATAGTACATACAGTGATTGGAAGTGGATTTTAGTTAGAACAGATGGTGGAAAGTGGCAACATGTTGACCATGGATATTAAGTCACTTCAAGTTTGTCGGAGTGACGGTATATAATCAAAGACCGCTTACATCGTGTAGGCGGTCTCTTTTCGTGTTCAGAAATATTTGATTCCGATAAAAGCAAAAGCGGGAGATTGCCCGGCATTTTATTTATGCGCTTTATTATAAAATTCTTGAATCTTTTTTGGAAGATTATCGGGGAGCATTGCATTAATTCCATCTTCATTTCCATCAGCTATGGCGGTATCATAATACCAGCATTTGAATTCCAGCATGGCGAGGGTTTTTTCGAGATGCTTTATTTCCTCTTTTACTACTTTCTTTCGATGCTCAAAGAGTTCTTTGCGCTTTGTATAGCTGGCGGAACCTTCTGTTACCCATATAAAGAATTGCTTTATATCTTTGATTTCCAAGCCTGATTTTTTCAGGCATTCGATTACTCGTATTGCTTCAAGCTCGTTATCACTGAAATAACGAATATTGCCTTTGCGTTCAAGATTAGGAAAAAAACCCTCCTTATCGTAATATCTCAAGGTTGAAATAGGGAGATGAAACATCTCGGATACCTGACCGATTGTGTACATAGAAATACCTCTTTCAAAAATTTTTTCAAAACCACTTGACCTAAAGTGAGGTTTAGGTTTTATAATAACATCATAAGCTAAAACTGCTTATTTTTCAAGTGTTTTTTGGAGGTATTATTATGATGAAAACAGAAGAACTTAAATTGGTTTCCGAATGGGATAAAACCTTTCCGAAAAGTGAAAATGTGAATCACAGGAAAATTACTTTTGTGAACCGATACGGCATCACCCTTGCTGCAGATATGTATAGCCCGAAGAATGCAGAGGGAAAACTTCCGGCAATTGTGGTAAGCGGTCCATTCGGTGCGGTAAAGGAGCAGTGCTCCGGACTGTACGCACAGACAATGGCTGAAAGGGGTTATATCACTATTGCGTTTGACCCGTCATATACGGGAGAAAGCGGCGGCACACCAAGATATATGGCATCACCCGATATTAACACAGAGGATTTTATGGCGGCTGTTGACTTCCTTTCCGTACAGGATAATGTAGATGCCGATAAGATTGGTATTATCGGTATCTGCGGCTGGGGCGGCATGGCGATTAACACCGCAGCTCTTGATACAAGAATCAAGGCAACGGTTGCCTCTACTATGTACGATATGACAAGAGTTAATGCCAACGGATATTTTGATGAAGAGGACAGCGAAGAAGCCCGATATGCAAAGAAGCAGGCTATGTGTACTCTCAGAACGAAGGAATACAAAAAGGGCGTTTATTCAAGAGCGGGTGGATGCGTTGAACTTCCTGTTCCCGATGATGCACCATTCTTTGTAAAGGATTACAGCGAGTACTATAAAGGAAGATGCTATCACGAAAGAAGTCTTAATTCTAACGAGGGTTGGAACAGCATTGGTTGTCAGTCCTTTATGAATCAGCCGATTTTGAAATACAGCAATGAAATCAGAAGTGCGGTTCTTATTGTACACGGAGAAAAAGCACACAGCTACTATTTCGGTAAAGATGCATACGAGGCTATGATTAGTAACAGTAAATATACTGCAAACAAGGAGTTTCTTTCAATACCTGATGCAGTCCATACAGACCTTTATGATAACTTAGATATCATTCCTTTCGACAAGATACAGAAATTTTTTGAAGAGAACGGGGTGTGTTAATTATGGCAAAGAAGGTAGTAATTATTTCAACAAGTCTTCGTGGCGGTAGTAATTCCGACATTCTTGCGAGAGAATGTGAAAGAGGTGCCAAAGAGGTTGGACACGAGGTTGACTACATTTCCTTACAAGGAAAAGAAATTAAATATTGTATTGGTTGCTTATCCTGTCAGACAAAAGGAGTCTGTGTTCTAAAAGATGATGTGGCGGATATTATGGGAAAGGTTAAGAATGCCGAAGTTCTCGTTTTTGCTACACCGATTTATTATTATGAAATGGCAGGACAGATGAAGACGCTGCTTGACCGCCTGAACCCTCTTTTCCCTTCTGATTATTCGTTCAGAGATGTTTATATGATTGCAACCGCCGCAGAGAATGATAACAGTGCATTTGAAAAAGCATACAGCGGCTTACAGGGATGGGTAGACTGCTTCGCAAAAGCAGAGTTGAAAGGCATTGTAACCGGCGGCGGAATATCTGCACCGAATGAAGCCGAAAAACACAAGAATACAATGCAAAAAGTCTATGAACTCGGAAAGAGGCTTTAAGGATGAATAGACTTTTTTCAACCGTTCTGTGTGTTGCCTTCCTATTTTGTTTGACAACCTGTGGTAATACATCGAATGATAAGGAAAGTGCAAAAGTTAATTCTATGGAACATAGGGAGTGGATTTTTTAAGAGGGATCTTTTTTCGCCACACAGTATGTAACGTACTGTGTGGTTTTTTGTGTATACTGATGAGTCAAGTGTAGATTTGTGCATGCACAAGAATTTGCATAAGAATAAGAAGACGATACGGAAAAATAGGAGGAATGAAGGGAAAATGAATCAAGATTTTATGAAGGAAAAGAAAATACTGCCGCTGGTGCTTTCTATGTCACTTCCGATGGTCATATCCATGGCAGTGAATTCGCTCTATAATATAGTAGACAGTTATTTTGTGGCAAGAATCAGTGAAAATGCCATGACAGCACTTTCACTTGTTTTTCCGATTCAGAATCTAATGACCGCTGTTGCGGTAGGATTTGGTATTGGAATGAACGCAAGGATTGCCTTTTGTATTGGCGCTGGGGATCAGACCTATGCAGATCGTACGGCAACCACTGGGATGGTACTGAGTTTTTTGCAGGGAATTCTGCTTATGGTGGTTTGTATGTTGGGGATGCCATGGTTCCTGTCTTTCTATACAAAGGACGTGCAGATTATAGAAATGGGTCTAACTTATGCGAACCGGGTCTTTCTTTTTTCTGATAAAACTATATAGCTGAGAAAGCCTTATAAATAAAGGGGCGTAAGCATATATGCGACGAAACGAATACCTACCTTATACCTACCCGTAAAAAATAAAGAACCATGCCGTTATTTCGACATGGTTTAGAATAACATGAACTATATTCTTCGCAGCGCAAGTATTGTATTTTTTGTGATATATAGCATGCAATTTCATTTGAACCCCTTTTTGTAAAAAAACTAAACACGAACAGGAATGCTTATTGGAACCCATTTTATTTCGTAGCCTATAATATCTAGGACTTCAACAACTTCCGTATATTTTAGTGATTCGCGCTTCAGTTTTGCACTGAAATTTTGAACAGAAGTCTCTCGATTATAACGAGAATTCAATTCCTCTACAACTTGGGTCATTGTCCAACCAGATTTAATGATTAGAGCTTTTAAATCATCCTTTAATGGCATATTGTTTCTCCTTTATAAATTGCTGAGTTAAAAAGTTAATAAAAATAATAAGTTTTAAACTTGACAGTTTAAATAATGTGGTATATAATTCAACTGTAGAGTTGAAAAATCGAATGTATAATTGATATTTTAACTCTATAATACCACAAGGATATTAAAAAGTAAAGGAGGAAGCATTATGGCACGAATGTATGAGAATTCAAATGAAAGACCGAAAGAAATTGAGGAGTACCCACCAATCTTGCAGGCCAGACATATTCAGGAGCTTTTGAATGTATGTGAAGCTGTTGCTTATCAGATTATGCATACGAAAGATTGTCCGACTATCAAGATGGGAAAGAGAATGGTTGTCCCACGAGATGACTTCTGGGACTTCTTAATGGCTCACAAGGGCATTCAACTGTGGTAAGCGAGGAAATCTGCGTATGAGTGAAGATAAACGCTTAAATGAAATTATAAGAGTCCAGAAACGTCCAAGTAACTTTGTGCTGATAGATAAATCCTTCCTGGAGGATACTCGGTTGTCATATAAAGCAAAAGGCATACTCGCCTATCTTTTGAGTAAACCGGACAACTGGAAAGTAATCGTCGGCAACCTGGTTAATTATTCGGCTGATGGTAAAGCATCTGTATACGCAGGACTGAAAGAATTGAGGAAATGCGGTTATTACGAAAAAGTTCCGATTCGTAATGATAAAGGACACTATGTCAGGTGGGAATCCACTGTTTACGAATGCCCCGAACCACTTACCGATTTTCAAGAAATGGGAAATCCAGAAATGGGTTATCCAAATATGGAAAATCGGGAACGTAATAATAATTATAATAACAATAATATAAACATTAGTAATAATCATGTCCAGTCTTGTCAAGAGTGGACGGACGGATCGGCTGATTTACAAGGCACACTCTCCCTGATTAAAGAAAATATAGACTATGACAGCTTGAAGATCACACATGCAGATGAACTGAACTTGATTGATGAATTTGTGAATATTATTTTAGATGCATTATTATCACAAAGTAAAACTGTTCGTATCAATGGAGAGAACAAACCTAGAGAATTGTTAAAAAGCAACCTGCTGAAATTAACATATGCCGATATTGAACATGTCTTATGGCAATTCAAAGAACACGGAGAACCGATAAAGAAAAAGCAGCAATATATCTTAGCAATGTTATACAATTCACCGATGGAACGAAATGCACATTACACCAACCTGGTTAAAGCGAACTGGGAGAAAGGATTTGAAAATGGATAAAGAACATTTACAGTATATGCTAAAAGAAATTAATGCCCATAAGGGAATTCCATTTCAAATGTCCAACGAAGAGATAGCTGATGAAATGTTCCCGTTCATTAAGGAGTATTTTCCAGATGCATTGTTGGTAAAACATGATATTGATCAGTATATAGTTGTTACGACAAGAGGAAAAAATGTACTGATCAAACAGTTGGAATCCCGTAAAAAGAAGCATCTTCAAGAAATAGAATCAATTGATGATATTCTTTGTGTACTAAGGGCAAAGAAGAAGCTCATTGCTACGCCAATAACAATGAGCTTATAGCATTACCCAAAGGGCAATGCAGTAATTCTTCCAGCAAAAGAATTATACCACTGCGTATGCCCTTTTATCAAGATTTATTGAAAAGAGGACAGAATAAATGCAACTAATACACTTTACAAGATGTCGCATTCCTCATTGGGTTACACCGCTTGCACGTATTTACTATCCTACAGTTATTGTTCCGTATCAAGGAAGGCTGGTGAGAAAGCGTATGGTACAGAAACATGATGTGATCAAGGAGCTTCTGCATGAATATTGCGAACGTACACCAATTTGTCAAAAAGGATTAGAAAATCTATATGATCGGGCGGAGAATCGTGGCTATGAACCAATGATGATTTATGTAGGATTGAAGACTTTGATTTGCAAAAATTATATTCGAAAGGAATATGTCTTTCCTAACAATGATCCTATGTTAGAAGTGCTGCATGAAAGAATGTACATGGAAGATTGGGAATTTCGAAGTATATTTAGATAACGGAGGTATAATTTAATTATGATTATTAATGGTAAAGATTATCCAGTCATTGGAACAGTGAAATCAACAGTATTGGGTAATGTGAGTGTACCTGTATTGGATATTCATATGATGTCTGATGAAAAATGGGTTGAAATGACAAATACACCTGAACAAATCGAACGCAGACGAAAGATGTCTTTGTTAGAGGCAGGTGATTTGAATGGCTAAAAAGAGAGGGCAAGGAGAAGGGACAATTGCCAAGCGTCCGGATGGGACTTGGTGGGCGCGGATCACAGTTGGTAAAACAGCAGATGGCAAGCAAAAGCGAAAGGCATTCTACGGGAAAACTCGAAGAGAAGTACAAGAGAAACTCACAGCTGCACTGAATGATATTAATAACAATACTTACATAGAACCAAGCAGAATGACAGTAGTACAGTGGCTGGAGATTTGGCTGCAAGAGTATAAAAAGAATACAATACGTGTAACAACATATCAAACATATATCTGCTATATTAAAAGACATATTGAGCCCAATCTTGGAGGATATGCTTTAAAATCACTTAGAAGCGATATGCTTCAACGTTTTGTTAATACTCTGGTAGATAAGGGGATGAAAGCAACTACAATAGATAGAATTTTTGGAATAATAAAACAAGCATTAGATCAGGCGGTGAATAACGATATGATAGCGAAAAATCCAGCGTTAAAGGTAAAATTACCTAAAAGAGAAAAAAGGGAAGCAAGAGTTTTGTCAGTAGAAGAACAAAAAATGTTTGTAGAAGCAGCGAAGAGATATGAACAACCAGAAGTTTTTTTACTGATTTTGGCAACTGGTTTGCGTATTGGAGAAGCTTTGGCTCTTACATGGGATGATATTGATTTTGAGAACAAAGTGCTGCATGTTAAGCGTACTTGTATCATGCGAAGAGATGAAAAGCTTGGGAAATATGTTATCGATTATGCTTTGCCAAAGACAGAAAAAAGTGCTAGGGATATTCCCTTGCTTCCTGAAGCCTTAGAAGTATTAGAATTAACGAAAAAGAAACAGGCGGTATTGGCTGATTTGTATAAGTCATTCAATAAAGAAAATCTGGTGTTTTGTAATTCAAAAGGAAAGCCAATATGGCCAACAGATATTCGTACAAGAATTAAAGTTATTACAGAGGAGTTAAACATGAAAGGAGTTCATGTTCATACATTGCGGCATACATTTGCAACTAGGTGCTTGGAAAACGGTATAGATCTAAAGATTGTTCAAGAGTTGTTAGGACATTCTACGATAAATACGACAGCAAATATATATACGCATGTACTTCCGGATACGAAGAAACTTGCGATAAAAAAATTGGAAAACAAAATAGATGTTTGATATGAAAAAGCGGCTGATAACAGTCGCTTTTTACAGTTTATACCTACCGTTTTTGCAAACTGATTTTATACCTAAAAATATACCTAAGGAGGTAAAAGACAATAAATATGGTTAAATATAATGATGATAGTTAGAAATTTAGAGGAAAAAATTACGAAAGAAAGGGAAAAAAGAGGACGTATAAAGATTATGATGAATAGAAAAATTGAAGGTCTCATCTTTTTGTGTTATTATCATGCTCGGGATTGCACTGGAAAAGGTTGCTGAAAGCAATGCTGCTTGTACAACAACTGGCGTGAAAGAACACTGGAGATGTACAATCTGTGATCAGCTGTTTACAGACAGCGAAGGAAAGAATGCGATTACAACAGAAGATCTTATCCTTCCACTTGCACCACACAACTGGAAAGAGGCGGACTGTACAACACCAAAGACATGTGTGGTATGTGCAGCAACAGAAGGGGAAGCACTTGGTCATAGCTTTCAATGGATTGTAGATAAGGAAGCTACAAAAACCGAAAAAGGAAGCAAGCATGAAGAATGTACTGTATGTGGATACAAGAATGAGGCTGTAGAAATTCCGACTATTACAGTGAAAGCACCTAAAATAATCGAAGGCGATGGACAGAAAGTAACCGTAGGACAGAGTAAAAAGCTGACGTTCCGTTCAGATGCAGATTTTGCTACATTTGTACGTGTAGAAGTGGATGGGGTAGCACTTGCTGCTGATAAATATACTGTAAAATCAGGAAGTACAGTAGTTGAGTTGAAAGCTGATTATGTGGCTACGCTTAAGGTCGGTGAACATACACTGGGTGTTGTTTCTCAGGATGGAACAGCTGTTGCAAAGTTCACAGTAGTAGAAAAGAAAGCTAGTGATAAAACTACAAAAACACCACAGACTGGTGATGCAAGCAATGGAAGAAGCATTATGTGACATGGGAATTCTTAACTTGTATGCCTGTATCGGATATCCGGAACATAACGATGAATATCTGACGACAAATAGTGCAGATTTTCATGAGCATTTAGGATTTAAAAAGGTAGGAGAATTTCAAAAATGTGGGTATAAATTTGGCCATTGGTATGATATGATTTGGATGGAAAAAATAATCGGTGAACATACGGAGGAGCAAGGGGAGATCATTCCGTATCCAGAACTGAAGAAGAGCTGGTAAATGATGCTTGATATGGGAAAGGGGTATGAAGTATGGATTCCTACGTTGAGATGTGCAGTATTCTGCATTATATACAGGCAGACCGTAACGTGCAAAGAATGAAACAATATGTGCAGCATGGCAGTGTTTCGACTTATGAGCATTGTGAAAGTGTTGCAAAATTATGTTATATCTTGAATCGAAGACTTGCGATTCATGCAAATCTAAGAGTGTTGCTGATCGGGGCAATGCTCCATGATTTTTATTTGTATGACTGGCATAAAGAAGACAACGGAGAACATCATATGCATGGGTTTATTCATGCGAAGATAGCAAGACAGAATGCGCAGAAGTACCTGGATGTGGATGACAGGACATTGGATGTAATTTATTGTCATATGTGGCCGCTGAACATAGAAAGAATTCCGCGGTCAAGGGAAGCTTGGCTTGTCTGTATCGCTGATAAGCTTGTCTCAGTACATGAAACATTATTTAGAAGGAAAAATAGAAATCTATGATGGAAAATACAAAACCAAAATGGGGAATTGATTCATGCGTGCTGCATATTTTAGCGATGGGCTTTATGTTATGTGATCACTTGTGGGCCACTTTATTGCCAGCACAAGGCTGGTTAACTTGTATTGGAAGGCTTACCTTTCCCATCTTTGCATTTATGATTGCGGAAGGATATTATTATACCTCCAATGTGAAGAAGTACATGTGCAGACTTTTCATTTTTGCAATACTTTCGGAAATTCCGTTTAATCTGATCATGGGAAGTTCTGTTTTTTATCCATTCCATCAGAATGTACTCTGGACATTTCTGATTGGATTGATTTCCATACAGATTATTGAAAAGGTGAAGAAGAAAGAGAATAAGGTACTACTTGTGCTGACCATCTGCCTGGTGGTTGGTGTGGATTATATTCTTGGCACCATAGCGATGGTGGATTACTATGGCGCAGGAATTCTGATGGTGCTGCTGTTTTACTTCTTCCGTGAGAAAAACTGGGTTTCCTTCGTGGCGCAGTTAATAGGAATGTATTATTTAAATGTAGTGGTGCTGGGAGATCTGTATTATCCAGTTACAATTTTTGGACACGAATTTGAGATTGTGCAGCAAGGATTTGCACTGTTTTCGCTGATTCCTATCTGGTTATATAATGGCAGGCAGGGGTATCATAGCAAATGGTTCCAGTATTTTTGTTATGCTTTCTACCCAGTGCATTTACTGTTGTTATATATAATCTGGCAGTGGAGTATTCACTAAAGAATTCAGGATAGGGGGAAAACCTATGGTTACAAGAGAAGAAGCCCTTGCATTTGGAATGTCTTTTCCAAATGTATATGAAGATCGACCGTTTCGTGATCAGAGCTGGCAGGTGGTCAGGGTTAAAGGAAGTAAGAAGATTTTTTTGTGGATTTATGAACGAAACGGATACGTGCAATTGAATGTCAAGCCGGATCCTGAGTGGAGGGATTTTTGGAGAAGCACCTATGCCTCAGTGACAGCGGGATACCATCAGAATAAAGAGCATTGGAATACAGTCATTTTGGATGGAACCATCCCGGAACAGGAAATCAAGAGAATGATTGCTGAGAGTTATGATATGATTACGGATAGTCCAACCAAGAGGATTTATGAGGCTGTCAAAAAGATTCCGAAAGGACGGGTTGCAACTTATGCGAAAGTTGCGGAAATGGCAGGGAATCCTAGAATGGCAAGAGCAGTGGGGAATGCACTGCATCATAATCCGGATCCGGAGCATATCCCATGTTTTCGCGTGGTCAATGCGAAAGGTGAGCTGGCAGGTGCATTTGCATTTGGCGGAGATCAAGTGCAGGCGGAGCTTTTGCGGGCAGATGGCATAGAAGTGGTGGATGGTAAGGTGGATTTAAAGAAATATCTTTGTGACTAGAAAGCAATGTGATATAGGTCATGCCAGACACTGGTCTTGACAAGGGGAACAGAATATTGTATGATGTCAGAAAATAAATATGTGAGCTTCAGGGCGGGGTGTAATTCCCCACCGGCGGTAAAGTCCGCGAGCCTCTCTGATTACAGAAGTTACAGATGGGCAGATTCGGTGTGATTCCGAAACCGACAGTATAGTCTGGATGAAAGAAGTAGTATGATAAGAATCGGATTGTATACACGCACTGGAACAGGTTGGTTTCAGTGCTTTTTATATGTATCCGTTCTAATTGTTCATTTATGAAGGATGAATGATGGAATTGAGCCCTGTAGTGATACTACAGGGTATTTTTTATCCTGTTTTCGCAGTATGCACAGGGATGTATCTGCGATAAGGGAAAGGATGATGGGATGAATAAAAAATATATGTTACGTGCCATTGCACTTGCGAAGCAGGGGTGGGGGTATACGAATCCCAATCCCATGGTTGGTGCAGTGATCGTAAAGGAGAATCGGATCATCGGTGAAGGATACCATCGTAAATGTGGGGAACTGCATGCGGAAAGAAATGCGTTTGCAAGTTTGACGGAAAGTGCCGAAGGAGCAGATTTGTATGTGACTTTGGAGCCTTGTTGTCATTATGGAAGAACCGCGCCATGTACGGAAGCGATTATAGAGCATAAGATTGCGAGAGTATTTATTGGTTCAAGTGATCCGAATCCGAAGGTGTCTGGAAAAGGAGCAAGGATACTTCGGGAGCATGGGATTGAAGTGACAGAAAATGTATGTAAAGAAGAATGTGATGCAATAAATCCGGTGTTTTTTCATTACATTACAAGAAAACGGCCATATATAGTGATGAAGTATGCCATGACGCTGGATGGGAAAATTGCAACACGAACTGGTAAAAGTAAGTGGATTACTGGGGAACAGGCAAGAAATCATGTACATCATTTGCGTGCGGGATATGCAGCAATTCTATGTGGAATTGGGACTGTACTTGCAGATGATCCTATGCTAAATGCAAGGATTAAAGGGGCGCATCAGCCAGTCCGGGTTGTCCTGGATTCGAAACTTCGTATACCTTTGACGTCACAGTTAGTGCAGTCTGCAAGAGAATATCAGACACTAATCATCTGTGCCGGGAATTATCCGAGACAGGAAAAGTTAGAAGAAGCGGGATGTGAAGTTTTGTGCATGCCGGGCGCAGATGGCAAAGTGGATCTGCAGGCGCTGGTAATGGAGCTTGGGAGAAGACAGATAGACAGTGTTCTGGTAGAAGGGGGAGGAGAAATCCATGATGCTTTTCGGGAAGCAGGACTGGTAGATCATGTATGTTGTTATATCGCACCTAAAATTTTTGGCGGCAGACAGGCAAAAACTCCAGTAGAAGGAATTGGTGTCGCAGAGACAGCAGAGGCATTGCAGTTGACATCTTTTAAGCTGACTGTTTTGGAAAATGATCTTTTGCTGGAATATGATTGTGGAGGAAAGGCAGCATGTTTACAGGAATTGTAGAAGAAGTAGGACAGATAGTCCATGTACGTTCTGGAAGTACATCTGGGGAGTTACAGATAACAGCAAAATATATTTTAGAAAATACAAAAGTTGGGGATTCAATTGCGGTGAATGGCGTCTGCCTGACGGTAACAAAACTTTATCAAGATGGATTTACTGCGGATGTCATGCCAGTGACACTTAGAAGAAGCAATCTTGGGAAACTTCATACAGGAGATCCAGTCAATCTGGAACGGGCAATGGCTGCAGGCGGACGTTTCGGCGGCCATATCGTTTCGGGGCATATCGACGGAGTAGGATATATTCAGGAAATGCATAAAGAAGAGAATGCAACCTGGGTGACAATTGGAGCCGCGCCGGAGATTCTCCGGTTGATCGTGGAAAAAGGGTCGATCGTGATTGACGGTATTAGCTTGACAGTTGCGACATTAAAGGCGGATGCCTTTTGCGTTTCCATCATTCCACATACGGGTGAGGAGACGATTCTGCTGAAAAAAAGACCAGGTGATTCCGTCAATCTGGAAAATGATATCATTGGAAAATATGTAGAACGATTACTTGGAATCGAAGAAAAAAAGGAAGAAAAAAAATCTGGAATTACAATGGAGTTTTTGCAGAAATATGGATTTTAGGAGGAGATAACGATGGAAAATAAGTTTCACACAATCCCAGAAGCGCTGGAAGCACTCAGACAAGGAAAAATTATTATGTGTACGGATGATCCGGAACGTGAAAATGAAGGAGATTTTATCTGTGCAGCACAATTTGCCACTACGGAAAATATCAATTTTATGGCGATGCATGGAAGGGGACTGATCTGTACCCCGATGTCCGGCACAATTGCCCGTCGCCTGAATCTTCCACAAATGGTAGAAGAAAATACCGATAACCACTGTACGGCATTTACGGTATCGATAGATCATGTCAATACAACTACCGGTATCAGCGCAGAGGAACGTGGGTATACCTGTCGTATGTGCTGTGATGAAACAACAAAACCAGAAGATTTGCGTAGACCAGGACATGTTTTTCCGTTGGTTGCGCGCCATGGTGGCGTACTTGTGCGTGACGGGCATACGGAAGCAACGGTAGACTTATGCCGGCTGGCTGGGCTTACGGAATGTGGAATCTGCTGTGAAATCATGAGAGCAGACGGAACGATGATGCGTACACCGGAATTACTGGAACTAAGAGAAAAATATGGACTGGTATTTATTACGATCAAGGATTTGCAGGATTACCTACGTCGAAATGAGATGCATATGAAGAGAGAAGCTTGTGCAAAGCTCCCAACCAGCTATGGCGATTTTCAGATTTATGGTTATGTAAATGATATTACAGGTGAGCATCATGTAGCCCTGGTATGTGGAGATATTTCTGACGGTGAAAATATTCTGTGCAGAGTGCATTCCGAATGTCTGACCGGTGATGTGTTTGGTTCTGGAAGATGCGATTGTGGTGAGCAATTACATACTGCAATGCGTATGGTGCAAAAAGAAGGGCGTGGCATCATCCTGTATATGAGACAAGAAGGAAGAGGAATCGGTCTGATCAATAAATTAAAAGCATATGAGTTGCAGGAGCATGGAAGAGACACCGTAGAAGCAAATGTGGAACTGGGATTTGCACCGGATTTACGAGAATACTGGTCTGGCGCACAGATTCTTCAGGATCTCGGAGTGAAAACATTACGTTTATTGACAAACAATCCAAGTAAGGTATATGGATTGGAAGGATTTGATTTTAAGATTACCGAACGTGTACCAATTGAAATTGCACCGGGAAGATATGATGGGAAATATCTCAAGACAAAGCAGGAAAAAATGGGACACATATTCAGACAGATTACATTTGAAAAATAATAAGAAAAAGCAAAAGGAGAATATACGATGAATATTAATATGATAGAAGGAAAAGTAGTTGCACCAGAAGGAATGAAGGTAGGTATTATTGCATCACGATTCAACAGCTTTATTGTAGAAAAGCTGTTAGAAGGAGCTGTGGACGGTCTGGTTCGTCATGGTGTAGAAGAACAAAACATTGATGCCTGCTGGGTGCCAGGAGCATTTGAAATTCCAGTTGTTGCACAGAAAATGGCCACTTGTGGCAAATATGACGCTGTGATCTGTGTAGGAGCAGTGATTCGCGGAGCAACTTCTCATTATGAACTGGTCGTAAATGAAACAACAAAGGGAATTGCACAGGTTGGGATGAAATCAGGGATTCCGGTACTGTTTGGTGTTATTGCAACGGAAAATATTGAACAGGCGATTGAACGTGCAGGTTCAAAGGCTGGGAATAAAGGATATGAGTGTGCATTGGGTGCCATTGAGATGGTCAATGTCATGAGAATGATGTAGTATAATTTTTATTTTTGATTATGATGGCACATGCCATGACACGATTGGCATTTATGGAGAAGCGGTTCGCCATGCGGAAAGATGGATGAATCAGCTTGGATATTTTGCGGCGCAGGGGTCGGAGGTTCAAATCCTCTTGGCGACGGGCTTCAAAGCGTTCGAAAATGT
>ERZ825137.2538-NODE-2538-length-20976-cov-4.535969_pt1 | contig 20976 bp, 18 predicted proteins | sample MGYA00519873_ERZ825137 | MGnify/ENA primary metagenome ERZ825137 (study PRJEB31778, sample SAMEA3449190) | human gut metagenome | biome: human gut; feature: human-associated habitat; material: faeces | place: United Kingdom | collected 2010/2012 ...
CAGCGCACCGGCAACAACTGAACAAAGCAAAAAGCGAACCGCCCTTACGCAGGGGCGGTTCGCTTTTTTTCATGGTATCGGCAGCGTCACACAGCTGGTTTGTAGGGAGGGGTCTTGACCCCTCTTTGCAACCTAACCGATAGTACGATATATCGAGAAAACCGCGCGCCTTTCGTCGCGATTTTATGCGCTGCGCGCGGCCAGCGGTACGGCGCGGTCAAGACACGCGCCCTACATTGCTGCCCGAAAAAGTAAATTTTCAATCCATTTTCATCGGCGGACATGTGCCGACGATAAAAATACCGCCAGAGTCAAAAATCGCGTTCGAGTCGCCTTTAGGCATGAGAACGTGATTTTTGGCGATGGGGTGAATCCAAAGGAGGGGTGCAGGAGCGTGGCGCAGCCACACAGCGACGAACCCCTTCTTTGAGCGTGTCGGCAGCGTCACACAGTCACCCAGGTTCCGGGGGCGGTCATGGCGCGGCAGCCCGCCGCGCGCACAGCCATGATGTCCACGGTCGTGCTGTGCGGCACGCGCGCCTCACCCGTGCGGAAAAACCGCACAAGCTCCTGCAGAAAGCCGCAGAAATAATCCGCCTGCACCTGTATGGTGCGCGCGGCGTCCGAAAGTGCCAGCTGCATGGAGAAATTCCAGTTTTCCGCAAAGCCGGATATCGTCGCCATGCGCCCGTCGGCAAATTCGATGGTCAGGGTGTACCAGCCGGGGCAGGTGTGCATCATCACGCGCAGGGGGGCGGCGTGTATCATGGTCAGGATCGGTTCCAGCTGGTGGACAGACTCGGTCTCAAAGTCATAAGGCCCCCACGAGCTGACCGCCCGCACGGTGTTCGGGTCAATGTCCTGATATTCGGCGGCATAGCGCAGCGCCGAGGTCGAGTAGCAGGGCGTCCCGTGCGCCTGTGCCAGCCGAAACAGCCGCGCGGCCGTGGCCGCATCGGGCGCAAAGGTCTTGTCCACATACACCCGCTTGCCGCTTTGCAGCGGCAGACGGCAGAGTTCCTCGTGCCGTTCGGTATTGTCGGGGGCAAGCACAATGATGCCGTCCGCCAGCGCAACCAGTTCCGCGATGGAATTTACCCGTTGCACGTTGTTTTTTTGGCACCATGCGTCGGTTGTCAGCCCGTTGGGGGCATCGGTTTCGGCGTAGGCATAGGCGACCTCGATTTCCCCGCCCGACAATTCACGCAGCAGCGTCGGGTAGTGGTTGGCGTGCCATTCGTCCAGATAATAGTCAATAAATCCCAGTTTCACGGCGCTTCCTCCGTTTCCGCCGCGATCTCGCGGTGCAGCGCAGCGCTGCGATAGATATCCTCCAACAGCTTTTGCGTCCGCAAAAACACATCAATGTGGTTGGGCTGTTTTTCCCCTGTGCGGATACAGCGTACAAAGGCATCGATTTCCGCCTCGTACATATTGTTGGGTTTGAACTCCGGTTTTTCCTTGACAAGAGCGCCGTAGCGGGTCGTATAAAAGGTGAAATCCTGCCCGTATTGCAGGCGGATGCCGCCCTGATTGCCCATAAAATCAATAAACAGCTCTTCCTCATCGATGTTCTGCGCCCATGCGCCGTTAAAGCTGATGGTCGGTCCCTCGGTGCGGATCAGCCCCGTGACCGAGTCCTCGACATCGCAGGTGCCGTTTTCCTGCGGCGGGCCCGCCCACATATCGCGGTAGACATACCCCGCGCCGCCCAGCTTGGCGAAAATCTCACCGGAAACCGTCAGCACACGGGGGTCGGAACAGCAGTACATGACAATGTCAAAAAAGTGCACGCCCCAGTCGATCAGCGCGCCGCCGCCCGCCATGGCTTTGGTAGTAAAATCGCCGCCGAGACCCGGAATACTGCGAAAACTTCGGAAGCTGACATACACATGGTGCACCTGTCCCAGTTCGCCGCTGTCTATGTACTTTTTGATCAGGCCGACGCTTGCATTGTAACGGTTGCAAACGCCGATGTTCAGCACCTTGCCCGTTTCGTGCTGTGCCTGCTGCATGGCTTTGGCGGCCGCGTAGTCTATGCCCGCGGGCTTTTCGCACAGAACATGCTTGCCCGCGCGCAGAAAATCACAGGCAATTTCGCTGTGGCATTTGTTGGGTGTGCAAACGGAAACCGCCTGTATGTCGGGGTCGTGCAAAATCGTGCGGTAATCGGTCACGGCGGTGCCGCAGCCGTATTTTTTTACGGCAGCGTCGGCGCGTTCGGGCAGGATATCGCAAAAATACAAAATCTCCGTTTCGGGGTTTTTCAGATACGCCGGAATGTGCGCATGGTTCGCTATGGTACCGCAGCCGATGACAGCAACTTTCATGGTGATTTCTCCTTGCATCGTTTTTTATATTGGCTCGGAGAGAGACCTTCCCTCTCCGAAAATGCGTAGCTGAACACATGCACCGTGGAATATCCCAGCTCGGCGGCGGTCTGCTTGACTGCGTCCTTGCGGGAAAGTCCCTGCTCCAGGAGCGCCTTCACCCGGGCGGCGGCGTCGGCTTCTGAGGGGGCTTCTCTGATCTCTTCCGGGGCACCGGCTACGATCAGCACAAATTCCCCCTTGGGGGGCGTTTCGGTGTACTTTTCCACGGCTTCTCCCAGGGTGGTCCTGACTACCTCCTCGTGGAGCTTGGTCAGCTCCCGGCACAGGCTGATGGGCCGGTCAGCGCCGAAGACCTCCGCCATATCCTGCAGCGTGTTCAGCAGCTTGTGGGGGGCTTCGTAGAAGATCATGGTGCGCTGTTCTTTTTTCAGGCTGTCCAGGTGCTCCCGGCGGCTCTTTTTTGCGGTGGAGAGAAAGCCCTCAAAGCAAAATCTGCCGGTGCTCTGGGCGGAAATGCTCAGGGCGGTGATGGCGGCGCAGGGGCCGGGAATGGCGCAGACCGGAATGCCCGCAGCGGCGCACTGCTTGACCAGGTCCTCGCCGGGGTCGGAGATGGCGGGGGAGCCAGCGTCCGTCACCAGCGCGCACGTTTCGCCCGCCAGCAGCCGCGCGAGGATTTTCCCGCCGCTCTCGGCCTTGTTGTGCTCATGGTAGCTCACAAGGCTTTTTTTGATCTCCAGATGGTTCAGCAGCTTGAGGCTCACGCGCGTGTCCTCCGCCGCGATAAAATCAGCCTCCGCCAGCGTTCGGGCACAGCGGGGCGAAATGTCATTCAGATTGCCGATGGGCGTCGGCACGAGATATAGAGTACCGGCCATATTGCTTCACTCCTGTAGATGATAGATGCGCCGACCCTCGGCAGACAGCTCTCCGGTCTGCTCATAAAGAAACAGATCCGGCTCATATTGCAGCCCCGGCCTTCCGCCGAGGCGGGATTCAATCAAAACGAGATTTACGCTGCTTCCTGCCCTGTGCCGGACAAAGCGAATGCGCTTTGGCTCCAACCGCGCCGCGCGCAGTCCGGTCATCAAATCGACCAGCCGCTCTGGCTTGTGAACCAGAAAAAACCGCCCGCCCCACCGCAGCGCCCGCGCCGCAGCCGCACAGAGCGCGTCAAACGGACAGCAGATCTCGCTTCTCGCGGCGCAGAGGCTGTCCTGCGCATGCAGATATCCGCTTCCCGGCGGGTAGTAGGGAGGATTGGACAGCACGCAGTCAAAGCTTCCGGGCGCGATCTGCGCGTGTGTCTGCCGCAGATCGCCGCAGACGATGTGCAGATGGTCGGAAAATCCGTTTTCCTCGGCATTTTCCTGTGCCTGACACGCGGCAGCCTCCTGAATTTCGATGCCGCTCACGTGCAGCGTTCCGTCCGCGCCCAGCAGCAGAAGCCCCAGCGTCCCGCACCCGCAGCCAAGATCAAGCACTCGGCTGCCAGACTTTATCCGGCAGAAATCTGCCAGCACCATGGAATCCGTGCTCACGCGGAACTGTGCGTCTGAAATTTTCATCCGAATGCGGTCAAAGAGAAGCTCTTCCATACGCGCTCCAATCAAAAAGACAGGGGGTGCTGCGTGCAGCACCCCCTACTGTTTATGTGCTTATTCCTCAGAGATCGCGTCGTTGGGGCATTCTGCAGCGCAGGTACCGCAGTCCACGCACTGATCAGCGTCGATGACGTACTTGTCTTCGCCCTCGCTGATGCAGCCGATGGGACATGCGTCAGCGCAAGCACCGCACTTTACACAGTTGTCATTGATTACGTGTGCCATTTGAAGCACCTCCATTTTCAAGGTAGCTTCATTCTATCATACTTTCCTGAAAATGCAATGAAAAAAGTGTAAATTCCTCGAACGGCCCGGATTTTTTCGCGTGCGTCGTATAAACGCTGACCGCCGCGTCGAAACTCTCCTTCGACAGGAGGCGATCAGAATGAAAAAACCGGCGTATTCCGCAGCGCTGGACCGGGTGCTCTTCCGCGCGTCGCGGCTGGCGCGTGAGCTTGGCGGCGCACAGACCGGCACGGAGCATCTGCTGCTTGCACTCTCGCAGGAACGCATTTCCCAGACCGGACGCATTTTATGCTATCAGGGAGCCGAGGGCAGGCTCCTGCGCTGTATGCTGCTGACGAGGCAGGAGCCGGAGCCAGCCGGACGGCAGGGCCTTTCCGCAGCTGCCGCAAGAGCGCTTGACGGCGCACAGCACGAGGCGGACCGCCTTGGCGCGCCCCTCTGCCTGCCGGAGCATCTGCTGCTTTCCCTCATGCGCGACGACGCCTATGCAGCGGCGCGAATGCTTTCGGAGCTTGGCGTCGACTGCAACTGCGTATTTTCGGAAACATATGACCGCCTGCGCATCCTACATCCGGCGCAGGACGTGAAAGGACAATCGGAATTGAAGCTTTTGGAACTGTACTGTGACAACATGATCGACCGGGCACCGCAGATGGACCCCGTCGTCGGCCGCGAGGCGGAGCTTTCCCAGCTCATGCAGGTGCTCAGCCGCCGCAGCAAGAATAACCCCGCGCTCATCGGCGAACCCGGCGTCGGCAAGACCGCCGTCGTTGAAGCGCTGGCCCAGCGCCTTGCCTGCGGAGACGTGCCGCAGGCGCTGCGCGGGAAAAAGCTCTACTGCCTCAACATGGCGAATCTGCTTGCGGGCACGAAATACCGCGGCGAATTTGAAGAGCGCGTGCGCGATATCCTGATCGAGATCCGCCGCTGCGGCAGCGTCATCCTGTTTGTCGACGAAATGCACACCATCGTCGGCGCAGGCAGCGCCGAGGGCGCAATCGACGCGGCCAATCTGCTCAAGCCGGCCCTTGGCAGGGGAGAGCTGCAGATGATCGGTGCGACGACATTGGAGGAATACCGCAAATTTATTGAGAAGGACGCCGCGCTTGAACGCCGCTTCCGCCCCGTGATCGTCCGCGAACCGGACCGCAAGACGGCCTGCCGTATGCTTGAAGCGCTTCGTCCAGGCTTGGAGGCACACCACCGCATCCGCATCACGCAGGAGGCCATCGAGGCCGCCGTCGATTTTTCAAGCCGCTATCTGACAGATCGCTTCCTGCCGGACAAGGCGCTCGACCTGCTCGACGAGGGCGCGGCGCATGTCTGGCTCGGCGGGCCGGAGCCGGCGGAGGACGCAGAGCGCCAGCAGCAGCTCGAGCAGCAGCTTGAGCAGGCTGTGGCAAACGCGCAGTATGAGCAGGCGGCGAAGCTGCGCGACGAGCTGCGCACCCTCGTGCGCCGCCAGCTTGCCGCCCGCCGTGCCCAGCGCACCGTGAGCCTGACCCGGCAGGACATCGCCGCCGTCGTTTCCGAGCGCACCGGCATCCCCGTCGGCAGGCTCCGGCAGTCCGACCGTGAACGGCTGCTGTCCCTGCGCCAGACGCTCTCCGAGCGCATCATCGGCCAGCAGGCAGCCGTCGACGCGGTTTCTACCGCCGTTCTGCGCGGCCGGACAGGCCTTGCCGACGCCGGGCGCCCCGCCGCGTCCTTCCTGCTCATCGGCCCGACGGGCGTCGGAAAAACAGAATTATGTAAACAGCTTGCGCAGGTCGTCTACGGCAGTCAGGACGCGCTCATCCGTGTGGATATGTCGGAATACATGGAGCAAAGCAGCGTCTCGCGCCTGCTTGGCGCGCCTCCGGGCTATGTCGGCTACGACGCAGGCGGAACGCTCACGGAAAAGGTGCGCCGCCGTCCATACTGCGTTGTACTGTTCGATGAGCTGGAAAAGGCGCACCGGGATATTACCGGTATCCTTCTGCAGCTGCTCGGCGACGGGATCCTGACCGACAGCATGGGCCGCACCGTCAGCTTCAAGAACACCATCGTCGTCATGACCTCGAACCTGACTGGCCCGCAGACCGGAAAGCCCGGTCTCGGCTTCATACCCGACTGCGCGGATGTCCGCGCGCAGACCGTCCTGCGGGAGGCGTTTTCTCCGGAGTTTCTGGGCCGAATCGACTGCGTTGCCTCCTTCCGTCCGCTTGCGGCAGAGGATCTTGCGAAAATTGCTGCGCTTCAGCTGCGGGAGCTTGCCGGACGGCTGCAAAAGCAGAACGTTACGCTGGAAACGGTCCCGGAGCTGCCCGAGCGCCTCGGCGCGCTCTGCGCGAACGAGCCCGGAGGGGCCAGAAGCCTGCGCCGCAGGCTCCAGACCGGGATCGAAGGCCCGGCGGCGGAGCTGCTGCTGCGCGACCCGTCCGTGCGGACGCTCCGCGCCGTCTGGCAGCAGGGGAGCGTGCAGGTGGAAGCGGTTGGAGGATGTTTTTAAAACATTCGTTCAAAAATTCGGCTTTCGGGGATTTTTCACGAAAAACGTCGAAGAATCTCCGAAAAATTTTTTCAAAAAAGGGTTGCAATTTATGTAAACAGAACGTATTATATTATTGAAGTGGAGCAAAGTGGAGCGAAATTTCAGTAAAGTGGAGCGAAAGGAGGCGCGAGGGGATGTTTGGCAAGTACAAGCACTCAGTTGACGAAAAAGGACGTCTGTTCGTGCCGTCCAAGCTGCGCGAAGAGCTGGGAAGCACCTTCTATGTAACACTGGGCCTCGACCACTGCCTGTCCGTCTACACGGAAGCAGGCTGGAAGGCCATTGTCGATAAATATAACGCGCTGCCGATCGTACAGGCACGAAAAATGCGCTTTCTGTTTGCCAACGCCGCCAAATGTGAGCCCGACAAGCAGGGCCGCTTCCTTATCCCGGCCGAGCTGCGCCAATACGCCGGTCTTTCCAGCGAGGTCACGTTCATCGGGCAGGGCGGCCACGCGGAGATCTGGGACAGCGCAGCCTATGACGAGCTGGAGCAGCAGACGCTGACGCCTGAAAATCTGGCGGCTGTGATGGAGGAACTTGGTTTCTGATGGAATTCGCACATCGATCTGTGCTTTTGCACGAGTGCATAGACGCGCTGGCCATCAAGCCCGACGGGATCTATCTCGACGGAACGCTCGGCGGCGCGGGCCACTCGCTGGAGATCTGCCGGAGCCTCACCACCGGCAGGCTCATCGGCGTCGACCGTGATCTGGTCGCGCTGGAGGCCGCGAAAAAGCGGCTGTACCGCCACGCGAAAAAGGTGACGCTGGTACATGATAATTTTGAAAACGTCGGCGCGATCCTTACCGCGCTGGGACTCGACCGGATCGACGGGATGCTGTTCGACCTGGGCGTTTCGTCCCCGCAGCTCGACGACGCGGAGCGCGGCTTTTCCTATATGGCCGACGCGCCGCTGGATATGCGCATGGACCGCGACCAGTCCCTCACGGCCTATGAGATCGTCAACAACTGGCCGCGCGAGGAATTAAAATCCATTCTCTACGAATATGGCGAGGAGCGCTGCGCCCCGCAGATCGCCGCCGCCATCGAACGCGTGCGGACCGACCACCCAATCGAGACAACGCTGGAGCTGGTCGACATCATCCGCTCGGCCATGCCGCCCAGCGCTCTGCGTGAAAAGCAGCATCCGGCCAAGCGCAGCTTTCAGGCCATCCGCATCGCCGTCAACGATGAGCTTGGCGCGGTCCGGCAAGGCATGGAGGCCGCCATCGACCACCTGAACCCCGGCGGTCGTCTGGTTGTCATTACGTTCCATTCACTGGAAGACCGCATCGTCAAAAACGTGTTTCAGGACGCGGCAAAGGGCTGCACCTGCCCGCCGTCGTTCCCGGTCTGTGTCTGCGGCCATAAGCCGAAGATCAAAATTCTGACGAAAAAACCCATCATCGCCACGCGCGAGGAGGTCGAGGAAAATCCCCGTTCGCGCAGTGCAAAGCTCCGCGTAGCAGAGCGCGTGTAACCCGGAAAGGAGTCCCGCCGTTATGGCGCAGCCCAATCGAAGAAATCTTTATAGAGATAACGGCGCCGCCGCATACGATGTTTACGCCTGGAACGATCAGACTGCCCGCCAGTATGACGATAACCGCGCCTATGAGCGTACCCTGCCCATCGAGCTGCCGGACGAGCGGGCCTATGAGCAGCCGTACCGAAGAGTCAAGGCCAGAACGGCCATCGCGCCGTTTACACTGGCGGGTATGCTGACGGTAGCCTGTCTCATGATCCTTGTGATTTTCGGCTATGTCCAGCTGTTTGAGGCCAGCAGCAATGTCTCAGCCCTTGAAAACAGGCTTGCCAATCTCAAGGAGCAGCAGCTGATGCTTCAGAGCAAATACGACGCCAAGATCGATCTGACCGCCGCCGAGGAATACGCGGCTGAGATCGGCCTGACCAAATGTCAGCCCGAGCAGATCGTCTATGTCAGCTTCTCCGGGAACGATCAGGCGGAAATTTACACGCAGCAGCGCACAAGCGTCTTCGGAGAAATTCTGGACGCCATGCAGCAGAGCATTCTCGGCCTCATCGAATATTTGCACCCCGCAGCAGCATAAGCTTGGACAGAACCTCCCAGTTTGAAATCCAGCTGAGTAACCGGACAGGGGCGGTCTTTTCAGGCCGCCCCTTTTTTGAACAGAAAGGCAGTTTCATGGCAAAAAAGATCATCCGCCTGCCGCGCACCAAAGAGCAGAAGCAGGCAAACCGGGAGCGGAATGAGCGCGCGAACCGAACGATCCTCAGCCGTACCCTGATCCTGATGGTCCTGTGCGGCGTGATCGCGTTTGTCCCGCTGATCGGAACGCTTTATAACCTCATGATCACCCAGCACGACTATTACAACGAAAAGGCGATCAAGAACCAGACCCGTTCGACGAATCTGACCGCAGCGCGCGGCGTGATCTACGACGCGAATATGAACGTGCTGGCCTCTTCGTCGACCGTCGAGACGGTTTTCATCGACCCGAACGAGATCGCCGAGCAGATGAAAAAGCCCGAGAACAGCAACCTGCTCGACCAGATCGCGCGCGGTCTTGGCGAAATTCTGGATGTCGAGCCGAGCTTCGTCTACGAGCAGGCCGCCGACAAGCAGTACCGCTATAAGGTCATCAGCCGTAAGATCTCCGAGGAGCTGGCCGACGAGGTCCGCGCCTTCGTCAGCGAAAACAAGATCACCGGCGTCTATCTCGAAACAGACCTCAAGCGCTATTACCCCAATTCCTCCCTCGCCGCGCAGGCACTCGGCTTCGTTTCAAGCGACAACAACGGCTCCGAGGGCCTTGAAGCCTATTACAACGAAGAGCTTTCCGGCACAGCCGGGAAGGTCGTGACATCCAAGGGCAACTACGGCTCCGAGATGCCCTATACATACGAAAAATACTATGACGCCTCTGACGGCTGCAGCCTCGTTACCACCATCGACGCGACCGTGCAGGCGTATGTGGAAAAGAACCTGCAGAACGCCATTGATAAGTACGATATCAAAAACGGCGCGTTCTGTATCGTCATGGACGTGAATACGGGCGAGATCAAGGCCATGGCCACGCTCGGCTCCTATGATCCAAATAATTATCTGGAAATCTATGACGACGCGGCGGCCGCGCTTCTTGAAAATGAGCGTGATGCGGCGCTGTCCCTGCCGGAAGCGTCCGATGCCTATAAGGCCGCCATCGAGCAGTATAAGCAGGATGTTGCATCGGCACGTATGGCTCAGTGGCGCAACCGCTGCGTGTCCGACGGCTATGAGCCGGGTTCGACCTTCAAACTCATCACGCTGGCCTCCGCAATCGATTCCGGAGCCGTCACGCTGAACGACTCGTTCTACTGCGGCGGCCAGGAAAAGTTTTCCGGCCGTGAGCAGATCCTTAACTGCTGGAAATCCGCCGGTCACGGTGCGCAGTCGACCGCGCAGGCGCTCGGCAATTCCTGCAACATCGCCTTTGGCCATATCGGCCTGCGCATGGGCGGCGATATTTTCTATGATTACCTCAAGGCCTTCGGCATCATGGAAAAAACAGGCGTTGATCTGCCGGGCGAGGCCAGCGGTCTGTTCTACGAACGGAAATACCTGAACAATCCCGCACAGTACGGCACGTCCTATCTCATCACGTCCTCTTTCGGTCAGAGCTTCCGTATCACGCCCATGCAGCTGGTGCGCTCCGTCGCGGCGATCGTCAACGGCGGCTATGTGCTCGAGCCGTATATCGTGAGCGAGGTTCTGGACGCCGACGGCAACATGGTCGAGCGGAACGAAAAGACCGTCTTGCGGCAGGCCATCAGCCAGCAGACGTCCGAAACAATGCGCAGCCTTATGGAACAGGTCGTCACCGAGGGAACGGCCTCTGCGGCCAAAACCCCCGGCTACCGTGTCGGCGGCAAGACCGGCACGTCCGAAAAGCTGGACGAATACGACGAGGACGGCAATCAGGTCAAGGACAAGATCGTCTCCTTTATCGGCGTCGCGCCCATTGACGACCCGAAATATGTCGTCCTTGTCGCGCTTGACACGCCCGCGTATTCGCAGGACAGCGAAAAATATACCCTCCACGGGATGTATATTTCCGGCGGCCTGATGGCTGCGCCGACCGTCCGCGACATTTTCCTTGATATTCTTCCCTATCTCGGTGTGGAGCCGGATTATGATTCCGAGGATATCCGCGGTATCAACTTCACAGTCCCAGATGTGATCGGCATGGACGAAAGCGAAGCGGCTGCGCTGCTCGCTGAAAAAACCATCACCTACCGCATCGTCGGCACCGGCTCGACCGTCACCGACCAGCTGCCCGCGCCAGGCAGCCAGGTTCCCGGCAATTCGCAGATCATCCTCTACATGGGCGCGGAAAAGCAGCAGACGGTTGTCGAGGTGCCGGATTTCATCGGCTGCTCTGTCGCGGACGTTAACTATCTGGCTGCAAACGCCGGCCTTTACGTGCAGGCCAAGGGCACCGACCGCACGGACGTTTACGTGCTTGCGGCCTATCAGGACATCGAACCCGGAACAGAGGTTGACAGAGGTACTACAATTACAGTAGAATTCTCTTCCACAGGCGCATCCGACTAAGGAGGACACTATGAAGCTCAAAGAACTGCTGCACGGCCTTGACGTGCTGGAACTGCATGCGGACGAAGCACTGGATATTACCGGCGTTCAGTATGACTCCCGGCAGGTAACGCCCGGAGCACTGTTTGTCGCGATCTCCGGCTTCCAGACCGACGGCCACAAATATATTTCCAAGGCCATGGAAAACGGCGCGGTCTGCGTCGTCTGCGAAAAAAAGCCGGAAACAGACATTCCGTATGTACTGGTTTCCAATGCCCGCTCGGCGCTTGCCGCGCTCGGCGCAAACTGGTTCGGCCATCCGGCGGACGCTATGTGCGTCGTCGGAATCACCGGCACGAACGGCAAAACGACCAGCACGTATCTGCTGAAGCACGTGCTTGAAAAAACGCTCGGCGCAAAGGTCGGCCTCATCGGCACGATCCAGAACATGATCGGCGATGAGATCCTGCACACTGAGCGCACCACGCCGGAATCCTTCGAGCTGCAGAAGCTCTTTGCCGATATGCGCGATGCGGGCTGCACGCACGTCATTATGGAGGTCTCGTCCCACGCGCTGGTGCTCCACCGCGCCGACCAGATCCGTTTTAGCGCAGCTGTCTTTACAAATCTGACGGAAGATCATCTCGATTTCCATAAAACGATGGACGCCTACTGCGATGCCAAGGCCATGCTCTTCCGCCGCTGCGAAACGGGCGCGGTCAATGTCGACGATGCCTACGCGAAGCGCATCATGGAGCAGGCGGACTGCCGCCTTCTGACGTATTCCGCGCAGGGAAACCCCGCCTCGCTCATGGCGGAGCACGTCGAATTGTTCTCTGACCGCGTGGAATTTGATGCGGTCTATCAGAACAAGCGGGCTTCTGTCACACTTGGCATTCCCGGCATTTTCAGCGTCTATAACGCGCTCGGTGTCATCGCCGCTGCGCTGGCGCTGAATATTCCGCTCCAAAAAATTGCGGACGCCCTGCGCACCGCGCAGAGCGTCAAGGGCAGGGTAGAGGTCGTCCCCACGCCGGGCAAGGACTATACCGTCCTCATCGACTATTCCCATACGCCCGACAGCCTTGAAAATATTCTGAGGGCTGTGCGCGGCTTCTGCACGGGCCGCATCATCGCCGTCTTCGGCTGCGGCGGCGACCGCGACCCTTTCAAGCGCCCCGTCATGGGCAAAATCGCGGCAGAGCTGTCTGACCTCGCCATCGTCACCTCAGACAATCCCCGCACCGAAGATCCCTATAAGATCCTCCGGCAGATCCTTGCCGGGATGCAGGATACCGAAACGCCCTACGAGGTCATTGAGAGCCGCGTTTCGGCCATTGGCCGGGCCATGGAGCTGGCGCAGAAGGACGATGTGATCGTCCTGTGCGGCAAGGGCCATGAGACGTATCAGGAAATCGGCCACGAAAAGCACCATCTGGACGAGCGTGAGGTCGTCGCGTCGTATTTGGAGGCAAACGCATGAAGGAACTGACACTGAAGCAGGCAGCGGAGGACTGCCGGGGAACGCTCACGCCTGAACAGGCGGAGGGCATGATCACCGGCGTCCAGATCGATTCGCGCAGAGTAAAGCCCGGCGACCTCTTCGTCGCCATCAAGGGTGAGAAGTCCGACGGCCATGACTTTATCGGCATGGCGGCCAGTCTTGGCGCAAGTGCCGCGCTTGTGCAAAGACCGGTCAAGGCGGCCATCCCGACCATTCTTGTATCCGATACCATCAAGGCCTACGGCGATCTTGCCGCAGCCCGCCGCGAACGGATGGGCATGACCGTCATCGGCATTACCGGCAGCGTCGGCAAAACGACGACCAAGGAAATGACCGCCTGTATGCTGGAGCGTACCTACCGTACCGCCCGCACCGAGGGCAACCACAACAACAACATCGGTCTGCCCATGACCATCCTCGATATGCCGGACGATACCGAAACGGCTGTTCTGGAGCTGGGCATGAACCACTTCGGAGAAATGGCCCGCCTGACTTCTATCGCAAAGCCCGATATCGCCGTTATCACCAACATCGGCACCATGCATATCGAACATCTTGGCTCCCGTGAGGGCATCCTGCAGGCCAAGCTCGAAATTTTCCGGGGTGTGCCGGAAAACGGCGTCGGCGTGTTCAACGGCGACGAGCCGCTTCTTTGGAACGTGCGCGCCGACGGCGGACATAAAAAATATTATTACGGCATTGAGAACCATGCCTGCGACGTGCTTGCAACCGACATTCAGGAACTTGACGACGGCATGCGCTTTGTCGTCAGCGGTTTCGGCCACCGTTTCGAGTTGTTCGTGCCGGTTCTGGGTCGCCATACGGTCTATAACACGCTGGCCGCCGTTACGGCAGCCCTGCTCCTGAAGGTCCCGCCTGAGACGATTCAGACGCAGATCTCCGGCTTTCACAACACCGGTATGCGCCAGAAGATCTACGAGCGCGACGGCTTTACCATCATCGAGGACTGCTATAACGCAGGCCCGGAATCGACGGAGGCCGCGCTTGAGATCCTTGCGGGCTTCCGTTCGCGCACGAATGGCCGCTGTATCGCGGTGCTGGGCGATATGCTGGAGCTTGGCAACCGCTCCGCCGCGGAGCATTACCGCATTGGCCGCATTGCCGCCACGAAGGCCGACGTGCTCTACACCTACGGCGTCAACGCCGAGCGCATGGTTTCCGGTGCGATCACCGGCGGCATGAAGCAGAAGCTGATCGAGCATTTTGACACGCATGAGGATCTGGCGCATATGCTCAAAATGCGTGCCCGTCCCGGCGATGTGATTTTGTTCAAGGGCAGCCGCGGTATGCGGATGGAAAAGGCCCTTGCGCTGTTTTTCAAGGAAGAAGAGGAATAAAGAGAGTCTCGGAGGAATCCTGTATGGATGCAATGTTTTTTATCGTTCTGGGCGCGACGCTCGCTTCGTTTTTACTGACGCTGCTGTTTGGCCGCTTCGTTATTCCCATGCTCCGTGCGCTGCACGCGGGCCAGTCCATCCGCGAGGTCGGCCCGCAGTGGCACAACACCAAGGCCGGTACGCCGACCATGGGCGGCATCATGTTCATTGCCGCGATCATCCTCTGCACAGTCGGCTTCGGCTGGAAGAGCATGACGGAGAACCACGACTATACGCACCTGTATGTGCTGGCCCTCGCCCTGTGCTATGGGCTTGTCGGCTTCGCCGACGACTTTGTCAAGGTCAAGCTCAAGCGCAATCTCGGCCTGACTGCCATCCAGAAATTCCTGCTGCAGCTCGTCGTGGCCGCTGCGTTCCTGTTTGTGCTGAAGGGCAGCGGCGATCTGTCCTGCGACCTCTATATCCCGTTCTGGAACCTCGATCTTGAAATTCCGACGGCGGTCTATATGGTCTTTGCGGCCTTCGTCATTGTCGGCTGCGTCAACGCTGTGAACCTGACGGACGGCGTCGACGGCCTTTCCAGCAGCGTGACCATCCCGGTCATGGTCTTCTTCGCCACGACCTCCTATATCTATGGCCGCACGACGCTGGCCCTGCTCCCCGCGACGGTCGCGGGCGGCCTCGCAGCCTTCCTCTGCTACAACTTCCATCCGGCCAAGGTCTTCATGGGCGACACCGGCTCGCTGTTCCTCGGCGGCATGGTCTGCGGCATGGCCTTCGCGCTCGATATGCCGCTGATTCTGATCCTTGTCGGCATTATCTATCTCTGTGAGACGCTTTCCGTCATTCTGCAGGTCACGTATTTCAAGCTGACCCATGGCAAGCGCATCTTCAAAATGACCCCCATCCACCACCACTTTGAGCTGTGCGGCTGGAAAGAGGAAAAAATCGTTTTTGTTTTCACCGCGATCACGCTCGTCATGTGCGTGCTGGCGTATCTCGGTGTTATGAACCGGTATTGAGCTACCGCAGCTTCAGAAAGGAGCGACCCCTATGGCAAGCCGTTCAGACGGCGTAACGCGGCTGTATGAAGCTCCGCAGGCTCCCGAGCCGGAGCGCCTGCCGCAGCCGACCAAAACAAAGGACAAGGTGCTGCTCGACGAGCGCGGCCTGCTCGACCTGCCGTTTCTCGCGCTGACGGTGCTGCTCGTGCTGATCGGCGTCGTCATGGTCTTTTCAGCCTCCTACGCCCGCGCGTATTATCTGACCGGCAACTCTACCTATTACTTTGCCCGGCAGGCGATTTTCGCTGTCGTGGGCATCGGCGGTATGCTGTTTGTCAGCAGGCTGAACTATCAGCTCTGGCGCAGTGCTTCGTTCATCATCCTCGCGGTATCCGTCGTGTTCCTGATGCTCGTACCGCTCATCGGCTCGACGGCCAACGGCGCAAAGCGCTGGATCGAGGTTGCGGGCATCCGCTTCCAGCCCTCGGAGCTTGCGAAAATCGCCATCATCATGACGTTTTCCGCCATGATCTCGACCTACCGCGATAAAATGCGCACCTTCCGCTATGGCATCGCGCCCTTCGGCGCGATTATGATCGTCCTGTGCGGCCTCGTTGCGCTGGAGCGCCATTTCTCCTGCATCCTCATCATGCTGCTGCTTGCGGCGGCCATGCTGTTTCTGGGCGGCGTCCAGATCAAATGGTTCGCCCTCGGCGGCGCGGCAGTCGCCGTGTTCATGTTTGTTTATCTCAAGACGCAGGGCTACGCCGGAAGCCGTATCACCGCCTGGCGCGACCCCGCCTCCGACCCGACAGACAACGGCTATCAGATCTTACAGTCGCTCTACGCCATCGGTTCCGGCGGCCTGATGGGCCTCGGCCTCGGCAAGAGCTGCCAGAAATACCTGTATCTTCCCGAGGAACACAACGACTATATTTTCCCCATTCTCTGCGAGGAGCTCGGCTTTGTCGGGGCAGTCGTCGTGATCCTGCTGTTCATTCTTCTGATCGTGCGCGGCTATTATATCGCCATGCACGCGCGTGATCGCTTCGGTGCGCTCCTTGCCGCCGGAATTTCCACGCATATCGCGCTTCAGACCTTCCTCAACATTGGCGTCGTGACCAATTTTCTGCCCGCCACCGGCATTTCTCTCCCGTTCTTCTCCTACGGCGGCACGGCGCTTCTCATGCAGCTGTTTGAAGCGGGCGTTGTCCTGGCCGTCTCCCGGCAGAACGACAATAAGCTTCTGTAAGGGAGGGAAGTTCATGAATATCGTCTTTACCTGCGGCGGCACGGGCGGGCATATCTATCCCGCCATTGCGGTTGCCCGTATGTTCCGTGAGCGTCAGCCGGACTGTAAGATCCTCTTTATCGGCGCGGAGGACGGCATGGAAAACAAGATTGTCCCGCGCGAGGGCTTCCGGCTGGAAACCGTGAAGATCTCCAACTACCAGCGCAGGCTGACGCCCGCCGCGATCTGGCACAATCTCGTGACCGTACAGCGTATGGCCGCGACATTCTCCAAAACAAAGCGTATCCTGAAGGACTTTCAGCCCGACGTGATCGTCGGCACCGGTGGCTATGCCAGCTTCCCGGCCCTCAAAATGGGGGCGAAGCTCGGCATCCCGACCTGCGTGCATGAGTCGAATGCTGTTCCGGGCCTGACGACGAAGCTTGTTGCGCGCACGGCCAGCCGCGTCATGGTGTCCTTCGAATCCAGCCGGGAGCATTACCCGGAGCCGGAGAGGGTCCTCCTGACCGGAACGCCCGTGCGCGAGGAATTCCTCTTTGCAAAGCGGCAGGAGGCCCGGCAGGCGCTGGGCCTCGGAGACGAGCCGCTCGTCGTCTCCTGCTGGGGCAGTCTCGGCGCGCGGGAGATGAACAAAAAAATTGCACAGTTTATGAAATGCGAATGCGAGGATAACACGCCCTTCCATCACATCCACGCGACCGGCTCGTTCGGCTGGCGCTGGATGCCGGACTATGTCAGGGAACAAGGCGTCGACCTCGCCGCGCAACCGCGCATTGAAATGCGCGAGTATATCTATGATATGCCGCAGGTGCTGGCAGCGGCGGATCTCATCATCTGCCGCGCAGGCGCGGCGACCATCGCCGAGGTCTGCGCCAGCGGAACACCCTGCATCATGGTGCCGAGCCCAAACGTGACCGGCAACCATCAGGAAAAAAACGCCCGGGTGCTCGAACGCTCCGGCGCGGCCGCAGTCGTCCGCGAGGCAGACTGCGACGGAAAAAGCCTCTATGAAACCGCAAAGTCGATCCTTTCAGACGCCGGACGGATGCGCGCCATGCGTGCCAGCGCACGGGATATGGCCGTGGTCGATGCTGCCGAGCGCATCTATCAGACGGCGCTCGACCTTGCAAAGCACTGACACGCACATCGCACGCAGCGCATAGGATGGGGAAAATTCCTGTGTTTTGGAGGAATGCCCATGCCAGCGCTGCTTGTTTCCAAATCGCCTCCGCTTTCCGGGGAGGTGACGATCCACGGTGCGAAAAACAGCGTCCTGCCCATTCTGGCCGCGACGCTCCTGTGCAGAACGCCATGCGTCCTGCATAACTGTCCGGATATTCTCGACGTGACGCACACACGTGCCATCCTGCACAGCCTTGGCTGCGCCTCCGAACGGCGCGGGGCGAGCGTCTACATAGACCCGCGCAGCTGCGCCGGTCATTCCATCCCGCCGGAGCTGGCCGCATCTATGCGTGCGTCCAGCCTGTTTCTCGGTGCGCTGCTTGCAAGACAGGGCGAAGCGTCGCTGAGCCTGCCGGGCGGCTGTCCCATCGGCGCAAGGCCGGTGGACTATCATCTGCTTGCCTTCCGCGCACTCGGCGCGGAGGTCACAGAGATGGACGATACCATTCACTGCCGCGCACGAAGACTGACTGGCGCGAAGATCACATTGCCCGGCCCCAGCGTCGGCGCAACGGAAAACGCCATGCTGGCCGCCGTTGGGGCAGAGGGCGTCACCGTGATCGAGAACGCCGCCTGTGAGCCGGAGATCGTCGATCTGGCCGGTTTTTTGACCGCCTGCGGTGCAAAAATTGCGGGCGCAGGTACGGGACGTGTAACCGTCAAGGGCGGTCAGCCGCTCACCGGCGCGACCTATACCATCCTGCCGGACCGCATTGAAACCGCGACGTTCCTGTGCGCCTGCGCCGCCTGCGGCGGCACGCTGACGCTGCGCAGGACGGCCCCGCGTCTTGCTGAGCCGGTTTTAAATTCGCTCACAGAAAGCGGCTGCCGGTTTTCCTGCACACATGATACCATTCAAATTTCCCGCGACGGACCGCTGATGGCCTGCCGCCCGGTCGTCTCAAAGCCGTATCCCGGCTTTCCGACCGACGCGATGCCGGTGCTGCTTGCCTCTCAGCTGCGGGCAGAGGGACAGACAGACTTTACCGAGACGATTTTCGAAAACCGCTTCGGCTATGCCAGAGAGCTTAAAAAGCTCGGTGCGCAGCTGCGTCAGGACGAAAACACTGTCCATCTGCGCGGTGCGCTGCAGCTGTATGCGGCGCAGCTTTTCGCGGAGGATCTGCGCGGCGGCGCGGCACTGCTGCTCGCGGCCATGCAGGCTGAGGGCGAAAGTACCATTTTTGGAGTAAAACACATCGAACGGGGATATGATACTCTTGAGGCTGCGCTGCAAAGCGTCGGCGCTCGCCTGAAAACAGTGGAAATCCCCAAAAAGATGTGATATACTTTGTATATTCTGAGCCTCCGAAGGAGAATGCATCATGCGCACGAAGCAAAGCAAAGCGAATAGGGAAGCACGAGCCGCAGGCAAGGCACGTCAGGTGCGCAGCAGTGCGCTCGGCAAGCTCATCATCATGCTCGCTGTCGTTGCTGCGATCGTCTTCGGCGTCGCGATCTTCTTCAAGGTCAACACCATTGAGATCCAGGGCAACACCGTCTATTCCGCCGACCAGATCATCGAGGCCTCGCAGATCCAGCAGGGCGATAATCTCCTGACGGTCAATAAAGCGCTGGCTGTCGGCAACATCAAGGCCGCACTGCCGTATGTCGAGGATGTTTCCATTGCCCGCAGCCTGCCGGACGGCATTATCATTCAGGTCCGCGAGAGCGTCGTTTCCTTTGCCGTCATGACCGACACGAACGCCTGCTGGCTCGTCGGCCCAAGCGGCAAGGCGCTTGAGCGCATTGAGCCTGCCGCATTCAATGAAAACCCGCACATCAACGGCCTGCTCATTTCCACGCCCACGGAGGGGGAAGCCGTCTCTTCCCCAACGCCCACAGCGCTGGCCGCCGCGCTGGACGTCATGAAGGAGCTTGACGGCACCGGCCTTCTGGAGCATATCCGCGTGATCGATGTGGAAAAGGAATACGACATGAGCATCTGGTACGACGAACGCTACGAGATCAAGCTCGGCGGGACCGATGAGTTGGCCTATAAGATCCGCTATCTGTGCTCCATTCTCGACCAGCTCAGCGAATTTCAGGCCGGGACCATCGATCTGACCCAGGCCGCGCAGAAAAGGGCCACCTTCCAGCCCGCAGCGTGAGCCGAGGGGACGCAAACCATAAAATCCGCATTTTTTGCTGAATTTTTCCGCATTTTCTATTGACGCACACCCTTTTTCGAGATAGAATAAAGTCGACATAATCTAAAACGATGCAGTTGTGGGCTGTGAGATATACAGGAGGAAGACAAATGGCAGATACAGCAGATAAGGTAGTCAAGATCAAAGTCATTGGCGTCGGCGGAGCCGGCAATAACGTTATCAACCGCATGATCGCGTCCGACGTCAAGGGCGTCGAGTTTGTTGCGGTCAACACGGATAAGCAGGACCTTGAAAAGTCCAAGTGCAAGAATAAGGTGCAGATCGGCGAAAAGCTGACCGGCGGCATGGGCGCAGGCTCCAAGCCGGATATTGGCCAGAAATCTGCCGAGGAATCCAAGGCGCTCATTTCTCAGGTGCTCGAGGGCACCGACATGGTCTTCATCACCGCCGGTATGGGCGGCGGCACCGGCACCGGCGCTGCACCCATTATCGCGCAGGTCGCGCATGACGCAGGCATTCTGACCGTCGCCGTCGTGACGAAGCCCTTCCGCTTCGAGGGCGCGAACCGCATGAAGCAGGCTGAGGCCGGCATTGCCAACCTCACCGATAAGGTCGATTCCATGATCATTATTCCGAACGACCGCCTGAAATTCGTCACCGACCAGAAGATCACCTTCGCCAACGCATTCGGCATTGCGGATGATGTTCTGAAGCAGGCCGTCAGCTCCATCTCCGAGCTCGTCGGCTACAGCGAGAATGTCATCATCAACCTCGATTTTGCCGACGTTTCCGCCATCATGCGCAACGCAGGGCAGGCCCATATGGGCGTCGGTTCCGCCACCGGCCGCGACAAGGCCGAGCAGGCTGCGCAGGCCGCCGTCTCCAGCCCGCTGCTTGAGACGTCCATCAACGGCGCGACCGGCGTTCTCATCAACATTGCCGGTTCGCACGACCTCGGCCTCGACGATGTCGAGACTGCCGCCAATATTGTTATGGAAGCTGCCAACCCCGACGCGAACATCATCTTCGGCGCCGCGTTCGACGACGAGCTTCAGGATGAAATGCGCGTGACGGTCATCGCCACCGGCTTCGCAGAGAAGCGTCAGTCGCCCGCCAAACCCATCGGCGCCTTCTCCGCCGCACAGGAAAAGGCCAGCGCCAGCAGAAGCCAGGCGCAGGAGGATATCGACGATATCGACGAGATCTTCAAGATCTTCAACCGCAATTAAGCAAGCAGCCCGGCGCGTTCAAACGCGCCGGGCTTTTATACGGTCTGTTTCATGAAAAGCAAATC
>ERZ825137.2542-NODE-2542-length-20965-cov-4.867336_pt1 | contig 20965 bp, 17 predicted proteins | sample MGYA00519873_ERZ825137 | MGnify/ENA primary metagenome ERZ825137 (study PRJEB31778, sample SAMEA3449190) | human gut metagenome | biome: human gut; feature: human-associated habitat; material: faeces | place: United Kingdom | collected 2010/2012 ...
AAGTATAACTACCTTGTAAGAAAAGTAGGCAAAAGAACGTCGAGAGATTTCCTTCTAGAGTTAAAAAAAAGATTATACGCTTTACGTATTTAATGACGTAAGGCGTATATTTCTTTGTAAGGAACGTAGTGAAAAGTGAAAGGAACGTCAAAATATTTCTGCAAGTATGGCAAAACTGAGACGGTACGCATGTTATTTCTATGGTAGGCGGAAGGAAAAAGTTTTTCTGCACAGAATTTTTCGGATCGATAGAACGAGAACGGGGGAGGCGGAACTGCGTGTATAAAGGTTGGAGTGCAATGTTTTTATGCGGTTAAGGTGGGATAATGCGTTATTTTTATAGGATTTAAACGGAAAATAACGGAAAATCGGGAAAAGTGCTTGACAAAGGTGACGGGTAGCATTTATAATGTAAGAGTAGAATAATATAAGTACATACGATAATAGCAAGATAGTCGCAAGGCTATTACGCAAAGCTAAAGGGACTCTCGTAGTCAGCCAGTTGCCGAAGATACTTTTTTAGGCATTGGCGCTTTTTTATTTTCGGGAGTTTTATTATTTAAATAGGGTAATTGCTATGAGCGAGAGAAAAAAGAACATTTTTAAAATTATTTCATCGCTTATACTGTGCGTAATCAGCCTTGTCGGTATATGCATGGGGACTTTTGCATGGCTCGCTGAAAATGACAAGGTCGGTTCGTCGGGTTTGGATATGACTATAGGGTATAATGACAGTTTGCTCGGCGTCGAATACTATAATATCGACGCTTCCGAACATTCTGCATATAAGTTTATCAAGACGACGACGCCTAAGCTCGGGAAGTACGAACTGCTTAATGCTAAGTATCAGCTGCTTATAAAATTTTATGTCGCTGCGGATGTGGAAAGCGTTAATCTTTACGCCGAAACCGAAACGGATTATTTTTTGGGGGACGGGAAACATCCATTGCTCGCTGCTGCGGTTTCCGACGATCGGTTTGTTCCTTCTGTCGGTACTACTGCGGACGGAAAGCCGTATACCAATACTCTGACAAGCATCGTTTCGATTGCTGCGTTCGGCTCGGCGGACGGCGTGACCGTGACTGCGGCAGGCGATAGTATTACGCTTAACAAACTTCCGTCGACGTTTAGTTTGTTTGTCGGCGGAGATATCGAAAAAACCGTTGCGCCGCAGATTGCGCTAAGCTCTGTTACCGTTGCCGGTACCTATAACGGCGCTGCGTGTCGTGCGTTCTACGTCATTTTAAGCTACGATGCCGACCTTGTTACCGACGTGTTCTCGCAAAATATAGGTAACGACGTGGTTTCCAACGCAGGTAATGTAAACGGTATTCCCTTTATTTGTGACTTTGCTTTGAGGCTCGCCTGACTTACTTTTCTTGTAAGAAAAGTAAGCAAAAGAACGTTAAGAGATTTCCTACGGGCGATAGAAAAAGCCTCTACTTAATCCGCTTCTACGGACATGGCGAATGTGACTGCCTTGTAGGAAAGTAAGCAAAAGAACGTTAAGAGATTTCCTATGAACGGTGGAAAAAGCCTCTACGTTATCCGCTTCTACGGACTTTGGGAGTGTAACTACCATGTAAGAAAAGTAAGCAAAAGAACGTTAAGAGATTTCCTATGAGTGGAGTTAAGGTTTCTATGGGTTATTTGCTTTTGGTGATTTAAATCTGTAGTGAATAAAATCGGTTAAAGGCGGCAGGAAATAAGTCATAACGACTTTTGGCGATGGTGTTGTCGCAAAAGCAACCTAAGTATCGAATTGTTGCGTACGTCGGCGGCGAAATGCTAAGATTTGGTTTAGCGATAAAAAAGCAGTCGCAAAAAAGCGATTGTTCTACGTTAAAATATAAAATTAAATTGTAAAAATTAAAGGAGGTAATATGAAAAAACGAGCTGTTTCGCTTATAAGCGTAATAATGGTAGCGATTTTGACTGTTGCCTCTTCTTTTGCTTGGCTCGGTCGAATTTTCGGGGATATCGATTTTACCAAAGGTTTAATCGGCTCTACCGAGACTGCGTATTTTGCGCATGGGGACGGTAGCAAAGAAAATCCCTACGTTATTACTAATCGCACGCACATGTACAACCTTGCTTGGTTGCAATATCTCGGATATTTTAATATGGCTGCCTCCGGAAACAACGGCAAAGCTCAAAGCTATTTTAAAGTGGAGTCGGATATCGATATGGAAGGTTTATGCTTGCCGCCCATAGGTACAGTCGAATACCCGTTTTTATGCAATTTTTCGGGTGGTGGATTTGTTATTGCCAATGCTAAAACCACCAACGTTAAAAGCGAATACGAGTATAAGCCCACTAACGCAAATTTCAGCGGCGAGCTGCTGGCTAAGGCGGTAGGCGGTAACGGCGAGGTCGGTAACGTAAGCGGATTGTTCGGGGTTGTAGGCGATTACGACGGGGCATTGGCTAAAGTCAACGAAGCGGCTGTGCGTATCGGGGTAACGCCTGCGTCGCAAGAAAATATAAACGTATCAGATTTTTATCTGTCGGGAGCTAACATAAAGAGCGGTTCTGCCGGTTCGTTGGTCGGTATAATAGCCGGGTATGTTAACGCCGGCGTTAGCAATATCGGGGTGTACGGTTGCAGCTTGGACGTTCCTAACGGCGGAGCTATCGACGACATAAGCGCTAACGTGTCGGACTATACCATGGTAGGTTACTGTACGGACGAGTATAAGACCGAGACCTCTCAGGTCAACGTAAAGATATCCGAAAGCGGAAAAAAAGAACTCGCTCTCGGAGACGGCAGCAGCGGTGGAACTGCGGGATGGGGCGGATCCGTCGATATGGAGGCTATGTTCCAAAGAGTAGCTTATTTTGCCGCAAATAAAACCAATTATGTAGATGATAGTTTTAACGTTGTTTCATATGAATACAATTTAAGATATTACGGTGAAAAACAAGGCTCCTTATATGTAAATAAGAGTTATGGCACCAGTGGAGCTGATATATATTATGTTTATGGCGGTGGAAACCCTACGGTGTCGTATACTAAGGATAATTCTAATAGTAATGTTTTTTTTATTAAGAGCGGAAATAATTATTTGACAATAACCTCTACCGCCACGTACAGTAGTACCGGCATAGTAGCGGATAAAGACAAAGCGGTAACATGGCAATTTTCCGATATGACTAATTACCGAGGATATTTGTATACGCTGGTCGGTGGCGTAAAATACTATTTAAATACAAAAGGCTCTGTTTTAATGTTGCAATCTGACTCATCGTCGCAATGGCTGCTAAATAACGGTAAGGTCATGTATGACGGTAATGGTAGTGCCTTAAATTTATGTATAGTAAACGGTTATTGGCGAGTAAGTAACGGTGATGCTGCAACTATAGAGGCTTCTACCGTCGGTAATCAATCGATGAGTAAGACTTTTCAGTATCAGGCTACTGACAGTAGCGGAACTACTACAAGTTGGCAGACTTTTTTGCCGCTAAACGTAGACGATAATTATGCCGTATCCGATAACAACACCGGATATATCGCAAGCGGCAACAATACAGCCACCACTAGCAACCCCATTCAAGGTGATATAAGATTTAGAAAAGATCCTATAAGCAGTATTGGCGCTTCGCTTAACAACGCAACGTCTTACGACAATAGCGCATTGGAAGTGTTGACTCGCACGAGCAAGTCGGACGGCTTTGTAAGGATATCCGACGATTTTAACGGCGCAAACAGCAGTGTGAGTGGTAACCTTAGTGGCTATAGCAAAAAGACCGTATCCGAACTCGGCTTGCAAAAATACGGGGATTCGGACGGCGGAGCTCGTAAGGATATGGGTGACGTACTTCTTGGCGGCGGAAATAATATTTACGGAATGCACTTTATGAATGCGCCCATAAACACTCAAAACGTTTATTATGCGCCGTATGCTAAGATAAATGGCGAAGACCATTACAATTATCCTATGACGGCTAACAGTATAGACTTCCATCTTAAGACTAAAGGATATATAAACTTTTTTGCAGGGACTTATTACGGAACCGAAGTGAATTTCTTTTCGTTACACCATATAATTAAGCGCAGCGCTACCGAGATACAGACAATTAAGGAGATCTCGCTTATATACGGCAAAGGCAGCGGAGCTTATATTTATAAGTATACCGACGGAACTTTTTCGCAAGGCAATTCGGAGCCTGAGGGATACGAGGTTGTGTTTGATACCTCGTGGATAACCACGCCGACTATTGTATACAAAGCGGTTTATTACTTCGAAATTCCCGTAAATGCAGGGGAATATGCGCTCGGTTCGGCAAGTACCGGTGACGGCGCATATCTTATGTATCTCGATATTGGGGCTAATGCTGCCGAAAAGGGAACTCGCACGGTTATTTCCGAGCGAATTACGGTTAACGAAAAAATAAGCAGCGTGCCGAAAGTCGGAGCCGCTTTCGTTGCGGACGTAAACGGAACTCTCGACGGTATAAAATTTAATGCGGCATTTACGCTGCAACCGAGTTTTGTCGGTACGGTAGGCGTAAGCAGAACGCAATCAACGGTGACTATTAGTTCGGGCGGAGGAGCCGCAAATAATGTCACGGGCGAATATGCGTCTATCGGAACAACCTTAAAAAACGGCGGCGTTACGCTAAGCGTAGAGGGAGTAACTAGTCGAGTTACGGTTATGGATCGGTTATCTCTATACGACTATGCGGGGAACTCGCTGATTGTTTCTTGGCGAACGATTACTACGGTCGATTCGGTTGTCGGGGATACCGTGTATGCGCAGTTCGACGGTAATGGCGAAAGTACAGGTGCGGATACGGATACGATTGTTACTAAATTTAACGAGCTTGCCGTAGACAATGTTCCGTCGGTCGGCACGGATACTGTAATAGAGTATAATTACGATTCTGCTCGAAATTCTGCGGCGGTTTATAAAGCAGATTTTGAAAGTGACGCAAATAATTATTATTCGGTAATTTCTTATACCGTTACCGTAACTTATGAGGATGACAGCACCGCTTTGCCCGAAGAAAACTTTGAGGTTATTAAAAACGTTCTTCCCGTTACAATAAACGGCAAACTCTACACTTAACTTACTTTTCTTGTAAGAAAAGTAAGCAAAAGAACGTTAAGAGATTTCCTATGGACGGTGGAAAAAGCCTCTACGTTATCCGCTTCTACGGACTTTGGGAGTGTAACTACCTTGTAAGAAAAGTAAGCAAAAGAACGTCAAGAGATTTCCTACGGGCGATAGATAAAGTCTTTACGTTATCCGTTTTACGAATATAGCGAGTATAACTACCCTGTAAGAAAAGTAAGCAAAAGGACGTCAAGAGATTTCCTATGAGCGGTGGAAAAAGTCTTTACGTTATCCGCTTCTATGGACTTTGGGAGTGTAACTACCTTGTAAGAAAAGTAAGCAAAAAAACGTTAAGAGGTTTTCTATGGACGGTGGGAAAAGTCTTTATGTTATACGTATTTACGAATATAGCGAGTATAACTACCCTGTAAGAAAAGTAAGCAAAAGAACGTCAAGAGATTTCCTACGGGCGATAGAAAAAGTCTTTATGTTATCCGTTTTTACGGACTTTGGGAGTGTAACTACCTTGTAAGAAAAGTAAGCAAAAGGACGTCAAGAGATTTCCTACGGACGGTGGAAAGAGTCTTTATGTTATACGGATTGCGCATAGTGGAAAAGAGCTTAGGCTCAAATGCGTACATTATAAAAAGAAAAGCCGCACCGTCTTAACCGACGATGCGGCTTTTGCATGTAAATAAATTGACCGGGCATAAAAAAATGCTTTAATCACTGTAGTTAACTCAAAAATATGTTATTTTGTTGACAAATAACGTTATACAGTATTATACTTTATATATACGCCGTAAGCAAATTCAGTGACGATAGAGGAGGTTATATGCCGGATAATTACCAAAGTACGATGTTGTACGTATGGGTTAATGTTTTATGCCTAATCGTTTTGGCGGTGATTTTCGTCGGCATTATACGCTACGGCACACGCAACAAACGAAGTTCGTTTTTGCGAATAATGGTTTGTTTGATTTCCGTTCACAGCATATTCGATTCGTTGTGGGCGCTTATGAGCGGAGGGGTTATAAAGGCTAACGAAACCGCCGCTTATTTTTTTAACGGCGTGTGTTTTTTATCGTTGATAGGGGCGATAGTAATTTGGGGACTCTATTCGGAGACCTTTATAATTCGGAATAATCCAATAAAGCCGATAGCAATGGCTGTTATGTTTGTGCCGCTTGCGATTTCGGCGATATATATAGTAACTTCTTTTATTCATCACGGCGCATACTATATTACGCCGGACATGCAGTACGTAAGAGGTAAGTATTATTTTTATGCGTTAGGGTTGCCGTATGCCTATTTTTGCTATGTATCGATAAGATCGTTGGTGTTGTCCGCCTTCAAAAAATATTATTCGTACAGACGAATTTTGGTTTTAATGTTTTTATATTCCATTATCGTATGCGGCTTTTTTGTATTGCAAGTATTGCTTAATTCGGTTATGCCGGTCGTATGCGGTGGAGCAACGATAGCGCTGTTGCTTGTTTACCTCGAGACGTTGCATGGAAAAATAACCGTAGATTCGTTGACTGGACTTGCTAACCGAAGCTCGCTTGAACGGACGCTTAATGTGCGCTTAAAGGATGAAAACGAAGGTAAAAAACTCTATTTCATGATGATGGATATAGATAATTTTAAAAGTATCAACGATTTGTATGGGCATATCGAGGGAGATAGTGCGCTGAAAACGGTCGCCGGTGTTTTGCAAAAACATGCGCCGCAAAACTTTTTGGTTGCCAGATACGGCGGCGACGAGTTTGCTGCGTTGGGTATTACCGACGACGAAAACGAAGTTATAGCGCTCGTGCATAATATACATGCCCGATTAGAAGAATACAACGAACGAGAAGACAGGAAATACGATTTATCTATAAGCGTGGGATACGCATGCAAAGAGGACGGATATTATACTATTCCCGACCTCATAAATGCAGCCGACGAAGAGCTTTATAAGGTTAAAGCGAAAAAGAAAGTAAATTTCGGGGGGGGGGCTGACTTTGCTGCTTCGCCTCCTCCGCTAAGCCGCTGAAAGGCATAATTCGGTTGTGACGTCGGCGTAATCTGCTGATATGACAATGCCGTTTGTTTTACGCAAAAAAGCTCTTACAAATTAGCGATATGCAAGAGCTTTTTGTATATGTATAAGCGTTTTTACGTCCGTCGGCACGCAATCTACGTATAGCAGTCGCTGCGGCAAAAGAAAAATTACAGCCTCAAAAATCAGGCGAGTGCTTGACGTTTGCGGGCAAACGCAAACCGGTTCTGGTTAAAATCATCGCATTTGAAAGGTCCGGTGCTAATGCTTTGGCAATTAAAAACTAAAGTTGTTCGACAAACTAAATAATCCCTTCGGTATGTTGCGCCGTAGGGATTATATATTTAAAAAGTTTTATATATTTACTGTCGTAGAGGTGTCGATTAAACAGCAGCGACAAGATTTTTTCTTACGCCTTAATCTTCGGCAGCCGGGAAAACCAAAGAAACGTAATAGACAAGTTCTTTGTACATTTTTGTTTCGCCGAGTTCTTTCAGCGCAGTCAGTACGGCTTTGTAGTACCATTCCGTCTGACTCGGACTGCCCTTAAAACGTGACCAGACGTTGTCGCCCACGATGCGTTTGTCATAATATACGCTTTTTATGTTGGCGAGTTTGTCTGCGCATAATAGTTGTTTTGCTTCCGTGCTTTCGTCTTTGACTTTAGCCAAAGCCTGTTCTTTGCGTTCTAACCAAGGCAAGGACTTGTCCTCCGTGTCGCTTGCGACAAGTTCGGCAACATCGTGCCCGAAGAGCATTTCGATATCCTCGATAGTCGAGTCGGTATCCTCTACGGTATCGTGAAGCACTCCGGCAATCTGCACGTTTTCGTTGCAATCGTTGGCTGCGAGTATCTGCAAAACTTCCATCAGATGAACTATGTACGGCGTGTCGGTACCTTTTCGATATTGATTGCGATGTTGTATCGCTGCGTACTCTATGGCTTTGTGTAACAGCATATGTAGACCTCCCGGAGACGATAAACTTATATCGAGCTACACGCTTAGTATACCATAACTTTTTGACTTAGTAAAGACTTTTGACGATTTTATCTAAAATTTTGCGGCAATAAACATATTTAACTTGCTAAAAATGCCCGACTTGCTATTGATTTCGGGCAACGAATATGTTATAATATATGAGCTTACATTTTGCAGACGAGGTTTTATTTGTGGAAGAGGCACTTTTAGACGCACTTATAGATTCTCTTAAGCTGCTGCCGTTTTTGGCGGGAGTATATGTGCTTATAGAAATTTTGGAGCATAAAGCTTCGTCAAAGATGTCATCCTCCATGCTGCGGGGTAAGCTCAGTCCGCTGATTGGCTCGGCGGTAGGCATCATTCCGCAGTGCGGTTTTTCGGTAGTAGCGACCAAGTTGTACACAAGGGGCGCCATTGCGATGGGAACGTTGCTGTCGGTATACATTTCCACTTCGGACGAGGCAATTGCCGTTTTGATATCCGACTATTCGTCTTGGGACAAATTGCTACCGCTGATAGGCATAAAGTTTGCGTTTGCCATAGTCGTCGGATACGCAGTAAACGCTTTTTGCGGAAGGAAGGTTACCGTAACGGTAGACGAAAACGTGTGCGTCGAAGGCTGTCATCATCACACCGTAGGTAAAGAAGAAAAAGAGAAGGACCATAAACACGGCGCAAAACAACTTATAATTCATTCGCTTATTCATACCTTAGAGGCATTTTTGTATATACTGGCCGTAAATGCCGTACTTAACGTCGTAATATATTATGTCGGCGAACAAAGTTTGGAAAACTTTCTCGATTCGGTAAAATATCTGCAACCGATATTTGCGGCAATCGTGGGACTTATACCGTCGTGTGCGGCATCGGTCGTTATCGCACGTATGTATGCTATAGGTTCTCTTTCGTTAGGCGCCGCATTGTCGGGATTGTGCGTTTCGGCGGGTATAGGTACGGCGGTTCTTATAAAGGAAAATCCGCCCAAAAACACGGTAGTCGTATTGTCGCTTTTGATAGGGCTGTCTATAGTGTTGGGCGAAGCGGTAACGCTTATAAGTTCGTTGTTTTAAAGAAGCTACAAAATCGATTTTGGCAAAAGAGACTCGGAGGACAAACTAATGGCGTCTTTGTACAGAAAATTCAGACCGAATTCTTTCGAATCGGTTATAGGGCAAGAGGCGGTTACCAAAACGCTCGCCAATCAAATAAAGACCGGAAGAATAGGGCACGCCTATCTTTTTACCGGGAGCCGAGGCGTGGGCAAAACCACTTGCGCCCGCATTTTCGCCAAGGCTATAAACTGCCTAAACCCCGAAAACGGCAGTCCGTGCGAAAAGTGCAGATGTTGCACTGAACTTTCCTCTCCCAATATGGATATTATAGAAATAGACGCCGCATCCAATAACGGCGTAGATGACGCAAGGGCGATAAGAGATAACGTTTCTTACCCGCCCGTAATAGGTAAGTATAAGGTTTACATTATAGACGAAGTACACATGCTTACGGGAAGTGCGTTTAATGCGTTATTAAAGACGTTGGAGGAACCGCCTGCGCACGCCGTGTTTATTTTGGCAACTACAGAGGCGCACAAGCTTCCCGCTACGATTTTGTCGAGATGTATGCGATTCGATTTTCGACTGGTTTCTACCAGCGAAATAGCGGACAGGGTTGCAAGCATATATGACAGTGAGGGAAAAGCTTACGAAAGAAGCGCCGTAAATTATATCGCCGCCGCAGCCGAAGGCTCGGTGCGAGACGCTCTGTCGCTTGCAGAAACTTGCATGTCGCTTTCGCAGGGAAAACTTACGTATGCGGACGTGCTTGCCGCTACCGGCGGCATAGAAAAAAAGAGAATACGTGCGCTGTTTTCCGCCTTGTCGTCGGCTTCGATGGGCGAATGTTTGCAGGCTGTCGATTCGCTTGCTTCTTCCGGCAAAAGCATGGGACTCATCGCCAAAGAAATTACCTTGTACGCAAGGGATTTGCTCGTAATGAAGACTGCGCCCTCGCTCATAACGGACAGCGAAGAAAACGTTGCCGCCCTTAAAGAAGACGCCGAACGAAATACGATAAACTTCCTTTCTACGGTAATCAACGTTTTCGGCTCGGTAGACGCCGAACTCAGGTACTCGACAAGCCCGAGAATCGTGCTCGAAACGGCGTGTATCAGATGTTGTACTCTGGCGGTTACCGATGTTGCCGCCCTCGAAGAACGGGTGTCGAGACTGGAGCGAAACGGTTTTTCGCCGGTAAGAGAACAGACGGCGGAGAAAAAAGAATGTACGATGGACGCAAAGATGGTTTGGGGTAAAGTCATTTCTTATTTTAGGACGAGCGAGTCCATGCGACTACAGACTCTTGTTGGCAATCATCGGGATTACGAGGTAAAAAACGGAGCGTTTATAATTTGGTGCGAAGACGATTATTTGGACTTTTGCGAGGACGACATGATGAACGCTTTAAGTCGGGCGTTTGCTTTTAACGGAATAACCTACGAGATAAGAGTGGACAAAAAAAGTGCGATAGACAAAGATGCGATTTTAGAGTCTCTAAAATCCAAGGTCGGCAAAGGCGTCAAGGTAAACGTAACGAATAAGTAATAACGTTATGGTTTTTTCGCATCATAATGGCAATACAAACGCAGCGCTGCGATGCGATACGATAACGAGTAAAACTAAATAACAATATTTCGGAGGTATATTATGGCAAAATATGGCGGAGGATTCGGCGGTGGAATGAACATGCAAGCGATGATGCAGCAGGCTAAAAAGCTGCAGGAACAAATGGCGGCAGCCGAAGCCGAACTCGAAGATACCGAGCTTACGGGAGAGGCGGGCGGCGGTCTCGTCTCGGTTACCATTGACGGCAAAAAAAGGCTTCAGCGTCTTTCGATAAAACCGGAAGCGGTAGACATGGACGATCTGGAGATGCTCGAGGATCTTATTATGGCAGCGTATAACGAGGCTTTCGCCGCAGCGGAGGAGCTCGAACAGGAACTTATGCCTGCGGGTGTGGGCGCAATGGGCGGTATGCTTAAATGAGACAGCCTGCAAGTATCGAAAAACTTATCGGCATGTTTTGTTCGCTGCCTGGCGTCGGACAAAAAACTGCGCAAAGGTATGCTTACGCAGTGATAGATATGTCCGAAGAGCAGGCAAACGAATTTTGTCGGGCGATAACGGACGTAAAACGCAACGTAAAATTTTGCAGCGAATGCGGATTCTTTACCGAAAACGACGTTTGCGACATTTGCAAAAAGCGAGACAAGTCGGTGATTTGCGTTGTCGCTTACCCTAAAGACGTTCTCGCTATAGAAAAAGGCGGGGCTTTTGAGGGTGTTTATCATGTTTTGCACGGCACGCTTTCGCCGTTGGACGGCAGAGGACCCGACGATCTTAATATTAAATCGCTGCTTAGTCGACTGGACGGAGTAAAAGAAGTAATAATGGCTACGAATCCCGACGTAGAGGGCGAAGCGACTGCGATGTATCTCGCACGACTTATCAAGTCCTTCGGCATTAGGGTTACCCGCCTGGCTCAGGGTATAAGCATAGGCAGCGACATCGAGTACGCCGACGAAGTTACTTTGGAGCGGGCATTGGACAAGCGCACCGAAATTTAGGCTGTTCGGAGCAAGCGAGCGACCGCAGCCGACGTCGAGTCGTTTTGTCGGTCGAAGGCAAAACGCTATTTAAAACTAAATAACCGACAAACGAACATTTAAATAAAATTATCGGCCGCCGAAGGGCTTTATCAGTCTTTTCGTCGGCTATTTTTTTGTCTTGCGGCCGCATATTTGCCGTATATTCATTGACAACGACGTGGCAAAAATATTATAATAATTGAGTGTGGCGGTCTATACGTAAGTTTGCGGTTTATCGCCGCATACAAGTAATTTTTTGCAATAGACGGAATTTGTCCGCCGTGGAGGAATATAACTATGAAAATGGATGCGTTGGTAAAAAAATATCCCGATGTGGGTCTCGTGCTCGAACAAGCCGAAGTACCCGTAATAAAAGAGGGAGAAGCTCTTGTAAAAATACACAAAACCGCTATTTGCGGCACCGACGTGCATATTTACAACTGGAACCAGTGGGCTCAGCAGACTATCAAAACTCCGATGATCATCGGTCATGAGTTCGTGGGCGAAATCGTTGAGATAAAGGGTAATTCGCCGGAGTTTAAAGTGGGCGATTTGGTAAGCGCCGAAGGTCACGTTACCTGCGGACACTGCCGTAACTGTAAAGAAGGGTTAAAGCATCTTTGCCCGACTGCGCAGGGTATCGGCGTAAATCGTAACGGCATTTTTGCCGAGTATGCGGCAATACCTTTGTCCAATCTTTGGAAATGCGACAAAGATATTCCCGAGGAGATGTACGCTATTTTCGATCCGTTCGGAAACGCAACTCACACCGCTTTGGCTTACCCCATGATAGGCGAGGACGTTCTTATTACCGGCGCAGGTCCGATAGGCATAATGGCTGCGGCTATCTGCAAGCACGTAGGCGCAAGACACGTAGTAATTACCAACACTTCCGATTGGAGATTGGAATTTGCAAAACAGGTAGTACCCGGAGTCGTAACCGTTAATACCAAAACTACCGACCTTAAAGACGTTCAGCGTTCGCTCGGCATGACCGACGGATTCGGCGTCGGCCTCGAAATGAGCGGTAACGGTAACGCTCTCAACCAGATGATCGACAATATGATCAACGGCGGCAAGATTGCTTTGCTCGGCCTCGGCATAAACGGCGGCATCGAATGGGATAAGTTCATATTTAAGTGCTTGCATTTGCAGGGTATTTACGGCAGAAAGGTATTCGAGACGTGGAGAAAGATGACAACCATGCTCCAGAGCGGCTTGGATATAAGCAAAATTATTACTCACCGTCTTCCTTACACCGAGTTTAAACAGGGTTTCGACCTTATGAACAGCAAAAAGAGCGGTAAGATAATTTTGGATTGGACAAAATAGATAAGTAATTTATAGGAGTGTTTTTATGTATAACAAGACAAAAAAAATAATGCAGGAAACTCTGCAGGATATCAAGGATCAAGGACTTTGGAAGGAAGAACGTATCATCACGACCGAACAGTCAAATCGTATCGATACCACTAAGGCTAAAGACGTTATCAACTTCTGCGCAAACAACTACCTCGGACTCGCAAATAACAAGGAAGTGGAGCAGGCTGCAAAAGACAGTTACGACAAGTACGGTTACGGAATGGGCAGCGTTCGTTTTATCTGCGGAACGCAGACAATACATAAGGAACTCGAGCGCAAGGTAAGCGAATTCCTTTCGACCGAAGACACCATACTTTATTCTTCTTGCTTTGACGCAAACGGCGGACTTTTCGAAACCATTACCACCGCCGAAGACGCCATCATTTCCGACGAACTTAATCACGCTTCCATAATAGACGGCGTAAGACTCAGCAAAGCTAAGAGATATCGCTATCACAACAACGATATGGCAGACCTCGAAGCTCAGCTTAAGCAAGCCGATGCAGACGGCGCAAGACAAAAGATAATAGTTACTGACGGCGTGTTTTCCATGGACGGCATTATTGCAGACCTTAAGGGAATTTGCGACCTTGCCGACAAGTATGATGCTTTGGTATGCGTAGACGACAGCCATGCAACCGGATTCGTAGGTAAGACGGGCAGAGGTTCGGCAGAATACTGCGGAGTAGTAGGCAGAGTAGATATAATCACCGGCACTTTCGGTAAGGCACTCGGCGGAGCTTCCGGCGGATTCACTTCCGGCCGCAGAGAGATAATAGACCTTCTTCGTCAGAGAAGCCGTCCGTATCTTTTCTCCAACACGTTGGCTCCCTCGATGTGCGCAGCTACCTTAAAGGTTTTGGATATGCTCACTAAGTCGACCGCACTCAGAGACAAGGTTATGGAAAATGCCGCTTACTTCCGTAGCGAAATGAAAAAGAACGGCTTTGACCTTGCCGGCGAGGGACACGCAATAGTTCCTGTAATGCTTTACGACGCAGTAAGAGCGCAAAAGTATGCGGAAAAGATGTTGGAAAAAGGCATATACGTAACAGGATTCTTCTATCCCGTAGTTCCGAAGGGAAAGGCAAGAATACGTACTCAGATGTCCGCTATTCACACAAAGGAAGACATCGATAAGTGTGTAAAGGCATTTGTCGAAACCCGGGAAGAATTAGGATTTTAACGTATGAAATGTTTGGTTTTTGTTGCGGATAAGATGCAACCCTTCGTCAATCAGGCAATAGAGGCGACTTTGCTTAAATTGGCTGACGACGATACCGAAATATTGTACTTGTGGAAAAACGACAAAACGGTCGTTATTGGCAAAAACCAAAATGCTTATACCGAATGTAACGTTTCGCAGCTCGAAAACGACGGCGGCTTTGTTGCCAGACGTATTTCGGGCGGCGGAGCCGTTTACCACGACAAAGGAAATCTTAATTTTACCTTTGTATCGTCCCGAAATAATTATAACGTAGCTAAAAATTTTGAGATAATGACCGATGCGATGAGGTCTCTCGGATTCGAAGTAAGCCTTAGCGGTCGAAACGACGTTTTGCTTAACGGACGTAAATTTTCGGGTAACGCTTTTTATAAGGGCAACGACGCTTGTTTCCACCACGGCACGATTTTAATTAAGACGTCGCCGGAGATAATAGCAAAGTATCTCAAAGTGTCAAAAGTTAAGTTGGAAGCTAAAGGCGTAAAAAGCGTAGTAAGCAGAGTAATAAATCTCAGCGACGTTTTACCGGTTACTGCGGAGCAGGTTACGGACAGTCTGATAAAGTCTTTCGGTTCGTATTACAAGCAAGAGCCTGTGCGCATAACCGAGGCAGATCTTCCGGCTGACGAGCTTGCTAAGCAGATTGCGTTCTTTTCGGACGAAAAATGGCGTCACGGCGACGACGTGCATTACGACGCAAGGATAGAACGCAGATTTTCGTGGGGAACGGCAGATATAAGGTTAAAATTAAACGGAGACGTTATCGAGGACTGCAAGATTTACTCGGACAGTCTTGACGATGTTACCGAAAGACAAAATCTCCTTATCGGCGCAGACGTAAATGTCGGTAAAGAGGGAGTAAACGATATAATAGAAGCATTTAAGGAGCAGGAAAATGGATTTTGATCTGATTGTTCTCGGCGGCGGACCGGGAGGATACGCAGGAGCGATAAGAGCGGCAAAACTCGGAAAGAAGGTTGCTCTCGTCGAAAAAAACGCAGTCGGCGGAACTTGTCTTAACAGAGGTTGTATACCGACAAAAGCGCTTATACATTCTTCGGAGTTGTTTGCGTCGAGGAGCGATTGGGCAGAGTGCGGTATAACTGCGGACAACGTATCGCTCGATGAGGATAAAGTTTATGAGAGAAAAAATAAAATCGTTTCTTCGCTCAGAGAGGGCGTTAAGTCTTTGCTCAAAGCGAACAAAGTAGAGCTCATCGAGGGTGAAGGAAAGCTTGACGGCGAACATACCATAGTCGTAGGCGACAAAAATTATACTGCGGATTTTATTTTGTTGGCGACAGGCTCGGAGCCGAGTGCGGGAAGTAAAGCAAGACCGCTTATCGGAGTGGAGCATACGCTTGACAGCGACGACGTTTTGGCTGCTCCGGTAAAGGCAAACAATATAGTCATAATAGGCGCAGGCGTTATCGCAGTCGAGTTTGCGACATACTTTGCGGAGTCGGGCAAGGCGGTTACTTTGCTTGCCCCGGGCGAACGCATCGTAAAAATGATGACTAAAGACGTGTCGGTTCAGCTTTCGGCGGTACTTAAGCGTATCGGCGTCAAGATTATCACCGGCGCAAAAATCAAAAATATAGACGCAGACAAAAACGTTTATTACGAAACGGAAAAAGGCGAGGCGAGTGTAAAAGGCGACGTGGTTATTACCGCAATCGGACGTAAACCGGTATTGGAAAATATCGGTTTGGAAACGACTTCCGTAAAAGTAGACAAATTCGTTTGCGTAGACGACAATATGTACACCGGCGTTGCGGGTATCTATGCCTGCGGAGATATTACAGGCAAGATGCAGCTTGCGCACTTTGCGGAGGCGAGTGCAATCGTAGCGGTAGAGAGTATGTTCGGTTATCCTAAGAGTAAAGACCTTTCGGTGTGTCCCTCATGCATATACACTAACCCCGAAATCGCTTCGGTAGGTAAAAAGGAAACGGATATCGAAAACGCAAAAATAGGTAAGTTCCTTATGGGTGCAAACGGTAAGTCGCTTATCGAAGGCGTAAACAGAGGATTTATAAAAGTTATCGCAGATCAGGACGATACGGTTGTAGGCGCAGAGATATTTGCGGTAAGAGGCACGGATATATTGGGCGAGCTTGCTCTTGCCGTATCCAAAAAAATGAAGGTGGACGAAGTAGCGTCGGTTATTCACGCTCATCCCACCGTTATGGAAGCCATAGGCGAAGCGCTCGAGGACGTACACGGACTCGCTACTCATATGGCGCCTAAAAAATAACATAATTACAGATAATTTTAAGGAGATATAAAATTATGGCAAAGAAAACACCTTTATACGAAACGCATGTTAAATACGGCGGTCAAATCGTAGAATTTGCAGGTTACGAACTCCCCGTTCAGTACGAGGGACACGGACTTATCAAAGAGCATACCGCAGTAAGAACGGCTGCAGGACTTTTTGACGTATCGCACATGGGCGAGCTTATCGTCGCCGGCGAAAACGCAGAAGCCGCTCTTAACGACTTGCTTACCAACGACATAAGAGGTATGTACGACGGACAGGTAAGATATTCGCTTCTTCCTAACGAAAAAGGCGGTGCGGTAGACGACGTGCTCGTTTACAGAATAAGCGCAACTTGCTTTTTGGTGGTAGTAAACACATCCAATGCAGATAAAGATGCGGCATGGATTGCCGGCAGACTTCCTTCCGACGTAACGTTTGCCAATATTTCCGATGCGGTAGCTCAGATTGCTTTGCAAGGACCTAAGAGCGAACCCATTCTTCGTAAGCTCGTAAAAGACGAGGACGTTCCCGTAAAATATTATTCGTTCCGCAAAAACGTCGTAATAAACGGTATGCGTTGCTTAATCTCTCGTACCGGCTATACCGGAGAACACGGTTACGAAATTTACTGTGCAAATATGGACGCAGCTAAGATGTACGAGACTGTTATGGAAGCAGGTAAAGAAGAAGGACTTATCCCCGCCGGGTTGGGCGCAAGAGATACGCTTCGACTCGAAGCCGCAATGCCTCTTTACGGACATGAACTCGGCGACGACATTCCCGTAAACGAAGTGGGCCTTGATTTCGGTATCAAGATGGGTAAAGAGAATTTTGTCGGAAAGGCGGCTTTGGAGGCTCATGAACCCGAATACGAAAGAGTAGGCGCAAAACCCATAGACAGAGGTATAATAAGAGAGCATTGCCCCGTGTACGTAGGACAGGAGCAGGTAGGCGTCGTTACTTCGGGTACTCATTCGCCTACGCTCGGACATCCCATAGCTATGCTTCGTATCAAAAAGGGCGTAGAAGGTCAGCTCGAAGTCGACGTAAGAGGCAGACGCATACGAGTAGAGCTTATGCCGCTTCCTTTCTACAAAAGTTTGATTAAATAAGTTTACATTGCCGTAAGGCTACCAAATAAAAATAAATAATTTAAGGAGAATATTACAATGATTAAGTATGCAAAAACACACGAGTGGGTAAAAATCGAAGGCGACAAGGCAACCATCGGCCTTAGTGATCACGCACAGCACGAGCTCGGAGACATAGTATTCATCAACCTTCCCCAGGAAGGCGACGGCATCACCGCAGGCGAAGCCTTCTGCGACGTAGAATCGGTTAAAGCGGTTTCCGACGTTATGGCTCCCGTATCCGGCAAAGTTCTTAAAGTAAATACCGATCTCGAGGACGCTCCCGAAACTATTAACAACGATCCTATGGGAGCATGGATTTGCGAAGTAGAAATTACCGCTATCCCCGACGACCTTATGGACGAAGCTCAGTACGCAGAGTTCATTAAATAATAATATACGGAGTAATTTATGGCAAATTATTTATCTTCTACCGAAAAGGAAGATAAGGAGATGCTGCAAGCGGTAGGCGTAGAGAGATTTTCCGATCTTTATCAGGATATCCCCTTCGAACTCCGCAACAAGCCCCTTAACATTCCCAACGGCAAGTCTTTGCAAGAAGTTTCCGACGAAATGCAGGCGTTGGCAGACAAAAACGTAAATTACGCTTGCATCATGCGAGGAGCGGGCGCATATGATCATTATATTCCCTCCATTGTTAAATACCTTTCGCAGCGCAGTGAATTTCTTACCGCTTATACCCCGTATCAGGCAGAACTGAGTCAGGGTATTTTGCAGAGTATCTTCGAATTCCAGACGATGATGTGTTCGCTTACCGGAATGGACGTTTGTAACGCATCCGTTTACGACGGAAGCAGCGCTGCGGCAGAAGCGGCGTTTATGTGCATAGAACGCTCGAAGCGTACCGTATTGGTTCCCGATAACGTTAAACCATGCACCATCGAAGTTATCCGCACTTATCTTGAAAGAAGAAATATAACCGTTAAAGTTTTGCCGACCAACAACGGTTTGATAAGCATCGACGAACTCGGCAAAGCTATAACCGAGGATACCGCTTGCGTATATTTCGAATCTCCCAACTATTTCGGACTTATCGAAGATTGCGAAAACGTTTGCGGTACGATTAAGCAACACGGTGCAAGAGCCATTATGGGATGCAATCCTATGTCTTTGGCAATCTTGCGTACGCCCAGAGATTACGGCGCAGATATCGCAGTAGGCGACGCACAGCCTTTCGGTATGCCGATTTCGTTTGGCGGTCCGTATCTCGGATATATCGCTATAGCAAACGACAAAGAACTTATTCGTCGTATCCCCGGCAGAGTAGTAGGCGAAACTACCGATAAAGACGGAAAAAGAGCTTACGTGCTTACTCTCAGAGCGAGAGAGCAGGATATACGAAGAGAAAAGGCGCTTAGTAATATTTGCTCTAACGAGGCGCACTGTGTGCTTACTGCGGCAATGTACCTTACCGCTATGGGTAAGCAGGGACTCAGAGAGGTTGCTACCGCATGTACTTCGCTCGCTCATTATGCGGCAGAAGAATTTACAAAGGGTAAAGCTACTCTTAAGTATAGCGGCGAATACTTCAACGAATTTGTTACCGTTTGCGGAACCAAGGCAGAGAAAATTGTTGAAAAGTGTGAAAAACTCGGTATTTTGGCGGGACTTCCCATCGGCAAAAACGAAATTTTGTGGTGCATGACCGAAAAAGTCCGCAAAGAAGATATCGACAAAGTCGCAGAGATAATGAGGAGGGCGTAATTTATGGAATTGATTTTTGAAAAATCCAGAGAAGGCGTAAGAGGCGCAACCATTCGTCCTCTCGAAGTTAAACCCCACGTTATCGCAGAAAAATATACTCGTAAGGATCTCGATTTGCCCGAAGTCGCAGAAGTCGATATGGCTCGTCACTATACGGAGCTCAGCAAGCGTGCTTTCGGCGTAGACAACGGTTTTTATCCGTTAGGATCCTGCACGATGAAATACAATCCCAAGCTTCACGAAGAAGTTGCGGCTTTGCCGGGATTTGCGCATACTCATCCGTATGCGCCGGAGGAATCCGTTAAGGGGAACCTCGAAGCTATGGGCATTTTGTGCGACAGACTTATGAACATCACCGGTATGGACGGTATGACGCTTCAGCCTTGTGCCGGCGCTCACGGCGAATTCACCGGCTTGCTTCTCATATCCGCTTACCATCGTAATCGTAAAGATACTAAGCGTACCAAGATTCTTATCCCCGACACTGCGCACGGCACCAACCCCGCTTCTGCGGTAATGGCAGGATTCGAAGTCGTAAACGTTAAGTCAAACAGCGAACTCGGCGTGGATCTCGACGATTTGCGGGCAAAAGTAGGCGAGGATACCGCAGCTTTGATGCTCACCAATCCGTCCACCATGGGATTGTTTGAGCGTAACATCAGCGAAATAAGCAAAATAGTTCATGACGCCGGCGGTTTACTTTATTACGACGGAGCTAACCTCAACGCCGTTATGGGCGTCGTTCGTCCCGGAGATATGGGATTTGACGTAGTGCATCTTAACTTGCATAAGACGTTTTCTACTCCTCACGGCGGTGGCGGACCGGGAAGCGGTCCCGTAGGATGTAAGAAAGATCTTATACCGTTCTTACCTAATCCGACCGTAGCTATGGTAAAGGGCGAATACAAATTTGTGTACAGCGATAAGAGCATCGGAAAGGTATCGGCAATGTACGGTAACTTCGGCGTTATGCTTAAAGCTCTCGCATACATCGAGACTTTGGGCGCTGAAGGTATCAAAAAGAGCGCCGAACATGCCGTTCTTAACGCTAACTATATGAGGGTAAAACTTACCGATCTTTATCCGACCGTAGTAAATCGTATCTGCATGCACGAGTTTGTTCTTGACCTTAAAAAGCTCAAGGCAGAAACGGGCATTACGCCTACGGATATTGCTAAGGGCATGATAGACAGAGGCATACATCCGCCTACGATGATGTTCCCGCATATCCCCGGCGTAATAGACGAGTCTCTTATGATCGAGCCTACCGAGACCGAAAACAAGCAGACTCTCGATGAGGCCATACAGGTGCTCAGAGATTTGCATAAGATTGCTTACGAGGATGCGCAGTATCTTCACGACGCTCCGCATAATGCCCCCATCAAGCGTCCCGACGACGTTATGGCTGCTCGTAACCCCATTCTTAAGTATACCAAAAAATAATTTTATTTAAAATAAAAAACGCTCTTTCGGCTATTTGAAATGCACCCCAGAAGTTAGACAAACTTATGGAGGTGCATTTTTTATGTCAAG
>ERZ825137.2546-NODE-2546-length-20913-cov-13.974159_pt1 | contig 20913 bp, 14 predicted proteins | sample MGYA00519873_ERZ825137 | MGnify/ENA primary metagenome ERZ825137 (study PRJEB31778, sample SAMEA3449190) | human gut metagenome | biome: human gut; feature: human-associated habitat; material: faeces | place: United Kingdom | collected 2010/2012 ...
CGAAGGGTTATAGGGGCGACCGCAAAGCCCCTATATCCAATCGACGGCAAGGCCGGAGGCCTTGACCGGCGAAACCCCAGACCTCCCTCCTTGAGGGAGGGGGACCGCCCCGTGGGCGGTGGAAGGAGTAGACGCGCTCCGCTAGGAACCCCATAACCCCCATTGAAACGACCAGGGTTGCGACCCTGGACCCGGAGTTGTATAAGAATCTTCGAGAAGGCGCGCGCAGCCCCCAGACCTCCCTCCTCGAGGGAGGGGGACCGCCGCAGCGGTGGAAGGAGTAAACGCGAACGGTGGAAGGCGTTCCAACCATTTCCGTTGATTTCCTGTTTTCTGTGAGAAGACAGTTGAATCTTGTTTCTGTTTTTTGCCCGACAGGGGAGAGGAGGATAGGGGCATCCATCGGTTACGCTCCGCGGCGCAGAGGATCGACAGGCCGCTGGGCGAACGAATCCGAACATACGAGGGAGGAATAATTTTATGACCGGTATTCCGTTGATTATCGCCTTTTTCATCATGGTTGTCGTGATGATCGTCGCCATTTCGAAATTTAAGATTCATCCGTTCCTGTCCATCATGGGCGTGTCGCTGATTCTGGCGCTGCTGGCGCTGCCGCTGGCCAAGGTGCCGGGCACCATCGGCGCGGGCTTCTCGGGCACGTTCTCCTCGCTGGGCATCGTCATCATTCTGGGCGCGATGATCGGCTTCTTCCTTGAAAAGACCGGCGCCGCGCTCACCATGGCCGACTGGGTTATCCGCCGCGTGGGCGACAAGCACCCGGAATTGGCCATCCTGCTGATGGGCTGGATCGTCTCCATTCCCGTGTTCTGTGACTCCGGCTACGTCATCCTCAACCCGATTCGAAAGGCCATCGTCAAGAAGACCGGCGTTTCCGCCGTCGCGATGGCGGTCGCGCTGAGCGCCGGCCTGTATACCTCGCATGTGTTCATCCCGCCGACGCCGGGCCCGATTGCCGCGGCGCAGTCGCTGGGGCTTGAAAGCCACATGCTGATGGTCATTCTGGTGGGCTTCCTGGTCTCCATCCCGTCTCTGGCGGCGGGCTACTTCTACGCGCGCTACATCGGCAAGAAGGTTCACGCGGCCGATGAGGACAGCAGCGAGACGACCAAGAGCTATGACGAGCTGAAGGCCGAGTTCGGCCGGCTTCCGGGCGCTGGCATCTCCTTTGCGCCGATCGTCATGCCGATTATCCTGATGGCCGTCAAGTCCATCGTGGATATGGCCAAGTGGACGGGGCTCTTCGCGCAGATTCTCCAGTTCCTGGGCACGCCGATGATCGCGCTGACCGTCGGTCTGATTATCTCCGTCGCGACGCTGTTCTCGGCGGGCAAGGGCAAGGAATTCTACGCGCTGGCGGATGAGACGCTGCGCACCGTCGGCCCGATCCTGTTCGTCACCGCCGCGGGCGGCGTGCTGGGCAAGGTCATCTCCGAGGCGGGCATCGTCACCTACATCACCGAGCATGCGTCCTTCCTGTCCAACGTCGGCATCTTCTTCCCGTTCATCATCGCGGCCATCCTCAAGACGGCGCAGGGCTCGTCCACCGTGGCCATCACGACGACGGCGGGTATTCTGGGTCTGTACTCGGCGGAAGGCTCCCTGATGAGCGCGCTGGGGCTGACCTCTCCGTTCGCCGCTGCGCTGACTGTCATGGCCATCGGCGCGGGCGCGATGACCGTTTCCCACGCCAACGATTCCTATTTCTGGGTCGTCACCAACTTCGGCGGCATGAAGGCTGAGGACGGCTACAAGACCCAGACGATGTGCACCCTGCTGATGGGTCTCGCCAGCATCGTGTTCATCTGGATCATCTCGCTGTTCTTCCACTAAAACGCTTCTATCTGAAACTTTGAGGGGACTGTCAAGCTAACAACACCGATATTTCAAGAGTAAAACTAAGTATTTTCGCCCGAAGGTTTCCAAAGGGCGATGCGCCAAACGGGCGCCGTAAACGTTCGGAAAGCCCTTTGGTGGGGCGATGGGGCAAAGCCCCATATCCTAAAATACTTAGATATTTGTTTGATATTTGTTGCTTGAAATGTTCGGTTTAAGCTTGACAGTCCCCTTTTCATCCTGCTTTCATCCCAATACAAGGAGGTCGTCATGCATATGACGGAAGATGCAAAACGCATCATTGACGATTCGATTCGGGCGGTTCTGCCCGACGCCGCCGTTTACCGCGCGCTGGAAGGGCGGCGTTTTGACCGCCCCGTTACCGTGATCGCCATCGGAAAGGCCGCGTGGCGCATGGCGAACGCGGCGGCAAAGGCGCTGGGGGAGAACCTCCGCGAGGGCATTGTCATCACCAAATACGGCCACAGCGAGGGCGATATCCCGCGCATGACCATCTACGAGGCCGCCCACCCGATTCCGGACGAGGCCGGCGTGGCGGCGACGCGGGCGGCGCTGGCGCTGGCGGATCGCATGACCGCGCAGGACGAGGTGATTTTCCTGGTCTCCGGCGGCGGCTCGGCGCTCTTTGAGCAGCCTCTTGAAGGCGTGACGCTGGACGACTGCGCGGAGATCACACGGCAGCTTCTGGCCTGCGGCGCGGACATTGTGCAGATCAACACCATCCGCAAGCATCTTTCCGCCGTCAAGGGCGGCCGCTTTGCCCAGCGCTGCGCGCCCGCGCATGTGCTGGCCATCGTGCTCAGCGACGTGCTCGGCGATTCGCTGGATTCCATCGCCTCCGGGCCGTGCTATCCGGATCGCTCCACCTGCCGGGACGTCGAGCAGCTCATCGAGCGCTATCATCTGGTCATCCCGCCGCACGTCCTGCCCGCGCTGCAAACGGAAACGCCCAAGCAGCTTCATAACGTGGAGACGCAGATCACCGGCAACGTCCGCGCCCTTTGCGACGCGGCGAAGGCCTCGGCCGAGGCGCTGGGCTATCGCACGCTGACGCTGACGACGACGCTCAACTGCGAGGCGCGGGAAGCGGGCGCGATGCTTGCGTCCGTCGCGCGGGAAATCCGCCAGAGCGGCCAGCCGCTCGGCGCGCCCTGCGCCGTGATCCTCGGCGGCGAAACCGTCGTGCATCTGCGCGGCAAGGGCAAGGGCGGGCGCAATCAGGAGCTGGCGGTCGCCGCCGCGGCGGGGATCGACGGCCTGCCGAACACCCTGATTTTCTCCGTCGGCTCGGACGGTACGGACGGCCCGACCGACGCGGCGGGCGGCCTTGTGACCGGCGAATTTGCCGCGCGCTGCCGCGAAAAGGGGCTTTCCATCGAAAAGACGCTGGCCGATAACGACGCTTACAACCTTCTGCGCCAAACGGACGGCCTGATCGTCACCGGCCCCACGGGCACCAACGTGTGCGACCTGACCATGCTGCTGGTGAAGTGACGGGCGCGGAAAGCGGCTGAAACCGCGAGAAAAACAGAAAAAACAGCAAGACTTCGTGAAACGTGAATTTCGCGAAGTCTTGCTTGCGTTATGCGATTAGATGGGTGGAAGAAGTTATTTCAGCTCTCCGCGCTTTTCCTGCGCCCAATGATCGACAATGACGCTGGGCGCATAGACGAAAATCATATGCATGTCCTCGCTGCCGGTGTTTACGAGCGCATGCTTCTTCATGGAGGGAATAAACACGCAGTCGCCAGGGCCGATGGCCTGCGTTTCTCCGTCCACCGTCATCCGACCCGTGCCTTTGATGATCGTGTAGGATTCGACCGTTTCGTGCTCGTGCTCGGGAATTTTGCCGTTCGGGTCAATGACCACATAGCCCTGACAAAACTTATCCCCCGTTATCGCCCCGTTCTGGCCGATGACGACGCGCGTGCGCCGGCCGGCCGGGAATCGCGTTCCTTCCAGATCAAAAATGTGAACCTTTTCCATGGTTATTCTCCTTCCGGCTCGGCGTTCTCGATTCGCCTGACGGATTGCCGCTCAACCAGCTTTGCCTTATAATAGGTGATCGAGCCTTCGCCGAACTCGCGCGTGTTGATTTGATACATCAGGTTATTGAAAATCACCTTCAGGGTATCGTAGGTGGCATGGCGTATGGTCGTCAGCGGAGGCGCCATATACTTGGCCGTCGGAATGTCGTCAAAGCCCATCACGGAAACATCATCCGGGATGCGCAGGCCGCAATCCAAGATGCCCCGATAGACGCCGAAGGCCATGTTGTCGTTGAACATAAAGACGGCGGTTGGCCTGTCCGGCAGATTCATCAGCCGGACGGTTTTTTCATAGATGTCGTCTTCATCAAGATCCCGCTGAATAAACGGCTTATAATCCGTCACGCCGGCGTCTTCAAAGGCTTTTTCGCAGCCGCGCAGCCGCTCGACGTTGTACTGCCGATGCGTATTATTCATGTAGAGGGCAATCTTTCGATGTCCCATATTCAGCAGATAGCGGATGGCGATGTTTGTCGCCTCTTCGTTGCAGATGTTGATGCAGGGCGCGTTGATATCAAAGGTGCGGTTGATGATGACCATGGCGATTCGCTCGGCGTATTCCCGAACAAATTCGACGTCTTCCGTGGACGGAACATACAGAATACCGTCTACGCACAGGCGCTGAAGCGTTTCAAAATAATTTTTTTCCCGCTTTGCGTCGCCCTGCGCGTCGCAAAGAATAATGGAATACCCGGCTTCCATGGCCAAATCTTCAAGCGTTTTGACAATCTGCGGATAATAGGGGTTGACGATGTCCGGAATAATCAGGCCAATCAGGCGCGCACTGCCGGATTTGAGCATCTGCGCCGTCATGTTCGGCTTATAATTCAGTTTTTTAACCGCCTGAAGCACCTTTTGGCGGGTTTCGGGCGAAACCTTCGCGCTGCCGGTCATCGTTCTGGATACCGTGCTGAGCGATACGCCGCAATACTCGGCTACATCTTTGATTCCAGCCATGTCATCTTCCCCCGTGCGATCCGCCTTCAGCGACGATGAAACGTATCGCCTTCCCTGTATTTTTTCCATGCCGTTTCAAACCATTGATCGCTGTCCGGAAGCCCCCGAACCGGCCGCCACGTTACGCGGCACGATTCCGTTTTTCGATCATAGACGATTTCCTGAAGGCGCGCGGTATCCGTCTGTTTTGTGACGTTTCGAAAACACTCCGCCACCCCTTCATGCGGCAAGGTACCATTTTTATTATACACTAAATAGGAATTTCTGGAAACACCTATTTGCCTTATATAGTCGTCAATCGCGCTCAGGTATACGAACTGGGCGATCAAAAGCTCCCGCAGGCGGAAAAAATCCGGCAGCCTGCGCTTGTCCGTCAGCCCGTGCGCCCGGCTCAGGCGGCTTTGCTGCGCCCTGTTTTCGCGCAGCGCCGTTTCGACGCCCTCCTGAGAACGGATGAACGCTCCGTATTGGGTCATTCGGCGGCGAAGCGCTTCTGTTTCCTGCTTCACGTCGATCGGCTGCTGACAGCCGGTCTCCTCGATGAGCCGCTGGATTTCGCCGATAGCCTCGGCCTGTTCGCAGAGAAACGCTTCCCGTTCGGGCACGGAGGGCGCGTCATGGTGCACGATATACTGCGCGGCGCGAAGACCGCCGACCTGACCGGCGTTCAGCGCCGTTCCGCCCGGCCGATACACGCCGTGGCTGCCGTTCACCTCGCCGATGGGGAACAGGCGGTTGATTTCGCTCTCCCACCATTCGTTTCCGGCAACGCCGCCGTTGTTGTGCTGCGCGCAGATGGAGACCGCGATTTTCTCTCTGGACAGATCAATGCCGTGATCCAGATAGGTTTGAATCGACGGCGGATTCATTCTGGCCAGCCGCTTGAACGGCGTTTCCAGCAGCGCGCCGCAGTTTTCCAGATAGCGCCTCGCTTCCTCCGACAAACCGGAAAAATCGGGCTTTCCGTCTTTTTCCAGCGCCGCCGAATTTCGCGTAAAATCCAGATAGACGCGGCGGCCGCGGATGATTTCCTCCTGATAAATCAGGATATCAATGAAGGAAGAACCCTCTCCCCCGGCCTTTCTGGGGTCGAACGGCCATTGATAGCCCTTGAGGAAGATCGCGTTGAGCATGTTCTGCGGCGTGCTGAACGCATCCAGCAGAAATTCCCGCTCGTCCTCGCCGCGCGCATCCACCGATACATAGCGCGGAAGGCACTGCTGAAACGAGCCGGAAAGATTCCAGCGGAATTTGGTCGAAGCGACGCCGTATTGGGATTCCGTCAGATTTTTCCCCTTCGCGCCCGCTTCGAACAGAAGCCCCGTCGCGCCGCTGTGCGCGTAGGGATATACGCTGGCCTGATACATGCCCGCTTCGCCGCCCGTGGCCCAAACCACGTTCGCGGCCGCAAAGACGACGAGCTGCGCATCCTCCGGCGCGGAAAGATCGAGCGCAATCACGCCCGCCGCCGCCGCTTCCCCGTTTTCCATGCGGGTCAGCAGGCGTACCGCCAGATGGCGATCCCAGACGGGGATCTTCGCCTCCGTCACCCGCTTTTCGAGCGCTTCCGTCATGTATTTGGACGTGTACGGCCCGGCCGACGTCCCGCGGTTGATGGGATCGTGATCCGTTTTATAGCCGATGTATTCGCCGCTTTCATTGATCGGGAACGGAACCCCAAGCTCGACCAGATGGAAGAAGGAACGAATGGAATTGGCCGCTTCCGCCAGCGCGATATCGCCGTCCACACAGCCGCCCTCAAACAGCGTAGCGGCCATTTGGCGCACGCTGTCCTGAACCTCTCCGCCCAAAGAAAGCTTGTAATAGGTCTGTTTATCCGATCCCGTATTTCGGGAAGTGCCCATGCGCATCCCTTCGGTTATGATGGCGATGTCCGTCTGCCCCATTTCGTGCAGGCGAAGCGCCGCATTCAGCCCCGCCGCGCCGCTTCCGACGACGATCGTGTGATACCGCCTGAAAACGACGCTCTTTTCTGCCTTCTTTTCTTCCATATCCTCACCATTTACAGGCGGCGAATATGAAATCCGCCGTCTACATCTATGTAATTTCCCGTTGTATACGCGAAGTCGTCCGAGCAGAAGGCCCGAACCGCGCGCGCCACGTCTTCCGGCTGCCCCCACCGCGCGATGGGGAACGCGCCCGCCTCAATCAGGCGGTTGTATTTTTCCTGCACGGCGGCGGTCATGTCGGTTTGAATCACGCCTGGGCGAACCTCATAAACGCGGATGCCCTCGCCGGCCAGCCGATCAGCAAACAGCCGGGTCAGCATGGATATGCCCGCCTTGGACACGCAGTATTCGCCCCTGTTGACCGAAGAGACCTCCGCCGAGCAGGAAGAAATATTGACGATAATGCCGGGCGTCCTGGCCTGTATCATCCGGCGGGCCACCGCTTGGGTCATAAACATGTTGCCCTTTGTATTGGTGCCCACGACGTAATCAAAGCTCTCCTCCGTCATTTGGAGCAAATCGCTGCGCTCCTTCGGCGCAACGCCTGCGTTGTTGACCAGCACGTCGATCCGGCCGTGCCGCGCCGCCACCTCGTCCACCACGCGGAGCCGATCTTCGGTGTTTGCGATATCGCCCGCGTGCCAGCTGTACGAAACGCCCGCCTCGCGCAGCTTCTGCGTGCTCTGCGGATAGGCGGATTCCGGCTTGGTCGCCATGATGGCCACCGCATAGCCGGAGCGCCCCAGTTCAAGGGCGATGGCCAGCCCGATTCCCCGGCTTCCGCCGGTTACCAATGCCGTTTTCATAAGCGTCCCCCGTTTACTTCATCAGCAGATTCGGCAGCGCCATCGTCAGCCCCGGAATATAGGTGACCAGCAGCAGCACAACCAGCATCGGAACATACAGCGGCAGCGTCGCTTTGGAAACGCTCTCGATCTTGCGCCCCGCAATCGCGCAGCCCGTAAAGAGCGCCGTGCCGACCGGCGGCGTGCACAGGCCGATGCCGAGGTTGAGCATCATCACCACGCCGAACTGAACCGGATCCATGCCGAAGCTCTTGACCACCGGCAGCAGAATCGGCGTCATAATGAGCACCAGCGGCGTCAAATCCATAAAGCAGCCGAGCACGAGCAGGATGATGTTAATCAGCAGCAGGATGACGTATTTGTTCGTGCTTACGCTGAGCAGGAAGTTGGTCGTAATCTGCGGAACGTTCAGGTACGTCATCATCCAGCCGAATGCGCCCGCCGCCGCGATCAGGCCGTAGATCATCGCAAGGGTTTTGACCGTTCGACCCAGAATGGCCGGAATATCCTTGAGCGTCATCTGACGGTACACGAACAGGCCGATAAACGCGCAGTACAGGCAGGCAATCGCCGCGGATTCCGTCGTCGTGAAGACGCCGGCGGAAACACCGCCGATGACGATGACCATTGCCAGCATGGCCAGCACCGTATCTTTAGTCACGGCCAGCGCTTCCTTCAGCGGCAGCTTTTTCCCCTTGCCGTAGTTCTTCTTCTTGGAGATGAAGTAGCAGCAGATCATCAGGCTCACGCCCAGCAGAATGCCCGGCACATATCCCGCGCAGAACAACTTGCCGACAGATACGCCGCCCGCAACCATGGCATAGAGCACCATGTTGTGCGACGGCGGAATAATCAGCCCCTGACAGGCGCTCGTCACCGTGACAGCCGTTGAAAAATCGACGTCATAGCCCGCGTCCGTCATCATCGGGATTTCAATGACGCCCAGCGAGGAGACGTCCGCAATGGCAGAACCGGAAATGCCGCCGAAGAGCATCGAGGCCAGCACGTTGACGTGCGCCAGACCGCCTGTAAAACGGCCGACACACACATCCGCAAATTTCAGCAGACGGCTCGAAATGCCGCCCTGCGCCATCAGCTCGCCCATCAGGATAAAGAACGGAATAGCCAGCAGGGTAAACGAATTGAGCTGCTTGCACATCTGCTGCACCATCGTCATAACCGGGATATCCAGATACAGCATGGCCAGACTGGTGGAAATGACCATGGAAAACGTGATCGGGCATTTGATGACCAGCAGAAAAACGAAGGTCAGAAGCAAAATCGCAATGGCGATACCGTTCATGTTCAGGCTTCTCCTTTCTTTTGCGCGTCCGTTTCGTCTTCGATGCCCAGCATCTTCATCAGCACGAAATAGATCATCGTGACGCCCGCAACCGGAATCATCAGATACATCACGCAGGCCGGCCAGCGCGTGACCGTCATTTTAGAATGTGTCGTCGAAAGGATGAGGGCCGTGCCGTAATAGGTGAAAAACACGCCGACCAGCAGCAGCAGAATCCGGTTCAGGCAATCCAGCGCCTTCTGAACGGCTTTGGGAAACATGCTGAAGAACAGCTCCACCTTGATATGCAGCCCTTTGTCCACGCCGATGCTCAGCCCCAGAAAAGCCATCCAGATGGTCAGGAGCAGCGCGACTTCCTGATTCCAGCGGATATTGGATTTGAAAATGTTTCTGGCCACAACCTGCGCGCTGACAATGCCCACCACGGCGACAAGCGAGATCCGCGCGTAGCCGAATATGATTCTGTAAATCCACCTGTAAATCAATAGAAGCGTTTTTTTCAGCTTTTCCGTCATACGCGATTTCAACTCCTATTCCCTGTCAGAGAAAGAGGACGGAGCGGATACGCATTTCCGCTCCGTCCTCTCCATGTTTTTTTATTTGGCCGCGGCCTGAATCTGATCAACCAGGTCGGTGTACTTGCCGCCTTCGTAGCTGTACCAGATCGGCGTGCAGGCGTCGCGGAATTCAGCCGCTTCCTCGTCGGTCGGGGTGTAGATTTCAACCTTGCCCGTGTCCAGCAGCTTCTGCTCGTTTTCCTTCTCCGCGTTGGCCCAGAGCTCTTTCTGGTATTCCCAGGAATCCAGCGCGGTCTGGTCGATGATCGCAAGATCCTCTTCGCTCAGCTTTTCGCGGGTTTTCTGGCTCATAACCAGAATGTCGGCCGAACGGGTGTGGTCGTCCTTGATGTAATACGGGGCAACCTCATAGAAGGACATGTCCAGATAATTGACGATGGAGTTCTCCGCCGCGTCGCAAACGCCGGTCTGCAGGGAGGAGTAGCACTCGGAATACGCAATGGCGATCGAGCTTGCGCCCAGCTTTTCAACCATGGACATCATCAGCTCGGATTCCTGCACGCGAACCAGCATGCCCTTCATATCCGCCGGGGAATGAATCGGCTTGGAGCTGAAGAAGCAGCGGGAGCCCGCATCGTAATACGTCAGGCCGTAGAGACCGACATTCTTCATCGCGTCGCCGCGGAGGATACCCATGCCGATTTCGCCGCCGTGCACCTTCCAGAAATGATCCAGATCGGTGTAGATATACGGCATCATCAGCGCGTTGTAATCATCGACAAAGTTGGTCATCGTGGAAAGATCGGCCTTGATGATATCCATGCCGCCATACTGCGCCTGTTCCAGACAGGAAACCGCGTCGCCCAGCGTGCCGTTGTTGTACACCTGAATCTCGATTCGGCCGTTCGTGCGTTCCTTCACCTGCTCGGCGAACCACTCGCACGCCTGCGTCGTCACGTTGCCATCCGGCTGGTTGTTGGAGAGACGGAGGGTAATCGTATCGTCGGCCATCGCCGTGCCGAGCCCGAGCACCATCATCATAGACGCCGCAATGGCGATCATTCTTTTTTTCATGTTCTTCTTCCTTTCATTATCTTGCGGTATATCCGCCGTCCACCGGGATCATGGCGCCGGTGATATAATCAGAAGCCTGCGAGGCCAGAAAAACGGCAATGCCTTCAAAGTCGTCCGGATTGCCCCAGCGCCCCATGGGGATGCGCTCGTTGATCGGCCTGCTTTTTTCGGGATTGTTGTAAACCGCCCGAGTCAATCCGGTCAGGATGTAGCCCGGCGCCAGCGCGTTGACGCAAATGCCATACGGCGCCAGCTCGTTGGACAGCGCCCGCGTCAGGGAAAGCATGCCGCCCTTGGAACAGGTGTAGCCGCTGACGTCCACGCCGCCAAACGTCGAAAACAGGGAAGCCGTGTTGATGATTTTGCCACGGCAGCCCCTTTCCTTAAAATGGTTCGCTGCCTTTTGTGCCATCAGAAACGCGGATTTCAAATTGACGGCAATCACGCGGTCGAACACGTCTTCCGGATAGGTCAGCACGCTTTCGCGATGCTGCATGCCCGCGTTGTTAAACAGGATATCAATATGTTGATTTTCTTCAACAGCCAAATGCCATACTTCGTCGATCATGGCGCTGTTTGATAAATCTACATGGTAAAGCTGACATTCACCTCCGACCTCTTCCACTTTTTGCTTTGTTTCGGAAAGATCCGCGATGTCAAACGCCAGGATTTTTGCGCCCGCCTTAGCCAGCCCCACAGCAAGGCCCTGACCGATGCCGGTCGCGCACCCGGTAACCACCGCGTTCTTCCCCTCCAACGAAAACAGATTCGTCTTCTTTTCCTCCTTTCTCTGCACACAATGAAAGCGTTTTCCTTTGTTAATCGAATAATATCACATGAAAACGCTTTCATCAATACCGTTTGAATAAAAAGAGGCTGTTTTTTTTAACATTTTTTTCGTTTTCAAAAAAAGGCGGGATCAGCGCGCCTAGCCCGCCTCAGACTGTAGACAAAAAGCTATTCTCCCCCCGAAGGGGGAGAATAGCTCAGACTGTCGAGAGGAAATCCCTCCCGGCGGGGGGTTTTTTTATTCCGCTGTCTGCGTCAGCGTTGCGCCGACGATGGCCTGCGTCCACGTCTGGTTTTCCGTCACGCGGTAGTTTTGCAGGCGGGTCGTGTAGAAATCAAAGTACACGTTGGAGTAAACCGGGATCGCGGGCAGAACCTCTGTCCAGCGCTCCTGGAAGGCGACCCACTTCTGGCAGTAGCTCAGCACGTCGCCCGGCTCCGTCTTGCGCATGTCTACGGCGAGCTGGGCGAGCTTCTTATCGCGAATGCCCGTGCGGTTGACGGTCTTCACATAGGCCTCGTCCGTCGAGTACGTCGTGCTCGGGTCGAAGACGGTGCCGAAGTTCGTCGCCAGATAGATCATGTCGCAGTCGCGCGCCACGCGGCGGTAGTAGATATCCAGCAGCTCGTTCATCGGGACGGCTTTGACCGTCAGGCGGACGCCGATGGCCGCGAGGTTTTCCGCCAGCGTCGCGTTCAGCGCGTCGCCCACGGCGTTCCCCTCCGGATAAATCAGCGTCAGGTCGAGCGCGACGGTCTTGCCGTCGATCTTCTTGGCGCGGATGCCGTCCTTGCCGAGCCGCCATTCGTCCTGATCCAGCAGCTTGGCCGCCTGATCGAGGTCGAGCGGGTAATCCTTGAGCTTGTCGAGGGACAGCGCGTCCCACTGGGCGACGGCCTTCTCGTAGGCCGCGGTTTCCTTGGCGGTCGCGTTGGCCGGAAGATCGACGACGGGCGGCGGAATCGTGCCCGCGGCGAGCTGATACATCCACTGGCCGATGCCGAAATAGCCGTTGGCCTTCAGGCCGAAGTTGCCCGTGTAGGCCTTCACCAGCGCGTCGCGGTCGAAGCAATTCGCAATCGCCTGACGAACCGCCTTGCCGGAGACCGTCTGGCGCTCGCAGCTAAAGCTGATCATGCTCAGGCCGCTGCGCGGGTAGTTCGCCACGGAGAACGGCTGATCCGCAGTGGATTGAATCCCCTTGCTGATCGTATCGGCGGCCACCATCTTGTTGAGCAGATCGACTTCGCCGCTGAGCAGCAGGTCGATGGCCTCGTCGTTGGCGACCGTGCGATAGACGATGGTTTCGATGGTCGGCTTTTCGCCGTCCTCGTTGCCCTTGTAATACGGGTTGATGGCAAAGCTGGCCGTGCCGCGCTGCGCGTCGTAGCTCGTCAGGGTGTACGGGCCGCTGACGACGGACGGGTGGCTCATGTAGCCGGTGGCCGCGTCCAGAATCGTCTTTTGAAGCAGGCCGGCGGTGAAAATCGCGGCGCCCGTGCCGCTGGCATTGACAATGCCCACGCCCTTTTCGGTATCGATCACCTTGCAGCCCGGCGCAAGGACGCTGATGGGATACGGGCTGTAATCAAACAGCGCCATCTCGTAGAAATACGGTTCGTAGGCCTTGCTGATCGTGATGGACATCTGCGTGTCGCTCAGCAGGCGCACGCCGCGCAGGACGGACGATTTGCCGGACTGGTACGCATCCATCCCCAGAATCGCGCCGACGGCGGCGGACTGCCCGCCCAGCTTCGCCAGCTCCGGCGAGGCCGTCAGCAGGATGGAAAACGCATAATCCTTCGCGGTGATCGCGCTCCCGTCGGAGAACTTCAAATCGCCGTAGAGGTCGAACGTGTATACGCGGTTATTCTGCGCGTCCTTGGAGACGGCCATGCCCGCGACCACGCTGTCGTTGATCTGGTACGTGCCGGTTTCGTGATCCCAGCTCATCAGGTTATAGCCGTGCAGCAGCGCCCGAACGTCTATATCCGCGGTGTTGCTGCCGAACAAATCCGTAAAGAACGCGCCGCTCATCGCCGTTGTGCTGCCGACAACCAGTTGATTTCCCGCCGCCATCGCGACGCAGCCCGTCAACATCCACAGAGCGAGCAACAAGGTGAGGATTTTTTTCATGGCCTTCTTCCTCCTGTTGTTGTAGTACGGAGAGACCGCATCCGGCGGGCACAGCGCGCGCCGGATACGGTGAAAGGGTTACTCGAAGCAGTCGCCCACGTTCATGGTGATGTTGCCCAGGCCGAGCGGCACGCCGTAGTCATCCAGGTTCACGCCGTCGGCGGTGTAGATGACCGTCACCTTGATATCGCGGTTGTAGATCGTGCCGCTGACCACGGTTTCGGAGGCCGTGTAGCCCGCGATGACCGGGGACGTGATATCAAACGTTTCGCCGTTCTTCAGGCCGCCGCGGTTGTAGGAAGCCGCCGCGCGCTTGCCGTTCTGATAGACGTAGTTGATCGTCAGGTTGAACGTGCGCCGCGGTTCCGGCTTCGGCTTCTCGGTCACGGTCAGCGTGCCCACGGACAGCGCAATGCTGTAGTTGGCCGCGTTGAACGCGCCGGTCGTCGTATACCGGATGGCGTTCGGGGTGCTGCCCACGTTGGTGATGGAGCCGGTCGCCTCCGCCTTCGCCAGTTCGCCCGGAACGAAGCCGTCGCCGGTGATCGTCACGGCCGGGCGGGTCAGCGCCGAGCCGTCATACGTCTTGGTCGCGGACGGCGAGGTAATCAGCACGCTGCGCTTGGCGATGGTCAGGGTGCCCGGCAGGAATGTGAGTTTGTAATTCTTGAGATCCTTGCCCTTCTTCGGGACAACCTCCTTGATCTGGCTGACGCTGCTTCCAGCCTGCGTCTGGCTGCCCTCTACGCTGATCGATGCGAAATCATCCGCAAAGTCAAGGCCTTCCACAAACGAGTGGCCATAATCCTCCGCTTTTAGCGGTGTTCCGTCGTAGGGCTTGCTCGCGATGGGCGCTTGCAGCGTAACCGGGGCGGGCGTGATCTCAAGCTTGCCGTCAACAACCACAAACTCGACGTTCGTGAAGTTCCCATTGGTGTTCTTAAAGTCGTCAGCCTTAATGCCTACCGGATATTCGCCAGCGTCCTTTCCCTTGACCGTCCACGCAGCGGTCGGCGTTTCCTGCACACTGGCGTCTACGTCATACAGCTCATTGTCAGCCGTCATGCTCGCGTAGCCCGAAACGATATGATCCCCGCCGTCATACGTCGCGGTGCCCGAGTTCTCCGTGATCGTCACAACCACTTTGTCCGTGAAAGGCGTGATCGTCACATAACCGTCAACGACTTTGCCAATCGTTACGTCATAGTTGGCGCTCTCAATATTGAAGCTGGCCGCCGTCAGACCCATATTCGTAGTTCCGGCTTCCGTCCGCTTCGCTTCCGCCGTCACACCGTCCTTCAATGTGATCTTTACGCCGTTCGGCAGTTCGTCTTCATTAGCAAGCGTTGCCGTATAGCCTACTGCGCTATGTTCGGTTCCGTCATAATCAAACGTCGCATTGTTGCCCGTCACATTTACCGTGATGGTCTGCTTGTTGATCGTCACATAACCGTCAACGACTTTGCCAATCGTTACGTCATAGTTGGCGCTCTCAATATTGAAGCTGGCCGCCGTCAGACCCATATTCGTAGTTCCGGCTTCCGTCCGCTTCGCTTCCGCCGTCACACCGTCCTTCAATGTGATCTTTACGCCGTTCGGCAGTTCGTCTTCATTAGCAAGCGTTGCCGTATAGCCTACTGCGCTATGTTCGGTTCCGTCATAATCAAACGTCGCATTGTTGCCCGTCACATTTACTGTGATGGACTGCTTCGTGATCTTCAGCGTTCCCGGATTCGTCGCCGTAACGATATACTTTCCTGTTCCGTCAACCGTGCCCTTGGTTCCGTCCGGGAAGATAGCGTCATATGTTCCGACATCCGTTCCCGACGCGCCAACGGTGATATTTCTGAAATCAGCATCCACCGGCGCACCGGTAAAGCCGGAAACGCTCTTCTGCGTTCCATCATAAGTCTTCGTGTCGCTGTTCGCCGTCAGCTCGACGTTCTTATAATAGTAGAAATTGATTACGTTTTCGTCAGAGTTAGCCTTAATCGTGATCTTCTTGGAATCTCCCGATACCGGCGTGTAGCCATCGACCGTAATGGGGGATTCCGTCACGGAACTACCGAGCGCCGCAGTTCCTTTTTTAGGCGCTGCAACTTTAGTCGTTGTTCCGTTCAGATAATAGTTTACCGTGTAATTGGCGGTGTTCTTTTTATAGTAGAACGTCAGCTCGCCCTTGTCTTTTTTGAAATCGACGGTCTGCTCTTTCGGGTGACCATTTACAAAATAGAAAGAATAGAGATTTTCCTGCCAGGAATCAGGCGCTGTGATCTTTTTGGGGGTTTGCCCCATAAGGCCTGACTCTTCATACGAATGAATCAATTCTTTAGTATCATAATCGACATATTTGATCGTATAAACGGAAGGAAGCTGCTTAATATCAATCGTTCCGTTCATGTGCCATGTATACGTTCCCGCCTTCACATAATCATCCGCGCCATTGTCAACATAGAATTCCGTCCATGTAATATTGTTTATATCTATTTTTTGATTGTCTGTCCAACGGGTAAACCTGCTGTTGTCCAACACGGTGTCAGGCCAAACGCCTACATCACTAAAAGAATGAGACCCGTGCATGAACCAATAAGGCTTTCCCATTCCCGGAACATTTTCGGATTTTCCGATGGTATACCATCCGCTCTGATTTATCGTCAAGCCTGCCTTGTCGCCCGTAACTTTGACGTACACATAAACGTTAGCAGACTTTTTGCTCGCTCTGCTCTGCACCGAATTACTATCCAGTTTCATCCCATCCGCCAGCGCCCCCACCGGCAGCAGATTGACGAGCATCAGCGCCGTCATCAGAATGGATATAAAGCGTTTTACTTTATCCCTCATTGTCTTATCCTCCTGTTTCATCTCGAAGCGGCATTACCCTTGCTTCCGGAACGATCAAAGCGAATCTGCGGCCAAACGGTGCGCCGCCTCAAGAAAAAGATTTCGGAAAAACGGGCGCGTCACTCCTGCGCGGCCTGCTCGGTCGGGAGCGTCTTCCAGCCGAAAATCTCGGCGCTCACGCGCCAATAGCATCCGGCGTTGCTCTCGTCGAGCTGGACGACCAGCGTATCTCCGATCGCGCCGGAAACATCCGTCCACGTCGCGTCGTCCGTGGAGAACTGCCACTGGAGGGCATAGTCGATGTTGTCAAACCCGATCAGGGTCGCGCGGAGGGTCATCACGTCCCCGTCATACTGGGGTTCGCCGATCACCACTTGCAGCGTGCTGAAATCAATCTCGGGGATTTCGGGTTCGGCGTCTTCCTCGGGCAGCTCGCCCTCTTCGGGGAGGGTGAAGTCTTCGTCGAGCTCGCCGTCTTCCTCGGGCTTGTCGGCGTTGGCATCCTCGCCCTCAACGGGTTCTTCGGCGGTTTCGCCCATGTCGATGACGGGGCCGTCTTCCGTCTCGGTGACGGTCGGGATATTGCCTTCCGGGAGCTCGCCTTGCTCGCCGTCCATCTGATCGTCGATGAGGTTCTCGTCGTCCGCGGCGGGCTGCTCGTCCGCGGCGGGCTTCGCGGTGCAGGTGTAGGTCACGGTCAGGCCGCGAACGTCCTTGTCGTAATCGGTCACGTCGTCCGCGTCAACGGAATAGTATATGACTTCCGCGCCGCGCTGGGTCGTCAGGTCGGCGAAGGTGTGCTGCCAGCCGTCCTTTTCGGCGATCTTCGCGGAATAGGTCTGGCCGTCGGAGCCGCTGAGGGTGACGGCGAGGGTCTGCGGGCGCAGGCCGAGGGCGTTGTCCTCGTCCTCCCACTCGATGCGCACGGTGATGTTTTCCGTCTTCACCTCGTCGGCGGCGGGCGCTTCTTCGGCCGGCTGCTCAACCTTGGTGACGGGGACGGTCGGCTGCTCGACGGGCTTCTCCTCCGGCTTGGGTTCTTCGGTCTGGGATTCTTCGGCCTTCGGTTCCTCAGCCTTCGGTTCTTCGGCCTTGGTTTCTTCTGCCTTCTTCGGCTCCTCGGCCTTCGGCTCTTCAGCCTTCGGCGCTTCCGGAGCAGGCTCGGCCTTCGGCGCTTCCGGCGCGGGTTCGGCCTTCGGTTCTTCAGCCTTCGGCGCTTCCGGCGCGGGCGCGGGTTCCGGCTCCTTCACGGGTTCCGGCGCGGGCGCAGGCTCTTCCTTCGGTTCTTCCTGCACCGGCGCGGGCTCCGGCTCCTGCACCGGCGCGGGCGCATCCTCCTTCGGAGGTTCTTCCTGATTCTGCTGCTCGACCACCTCGACGACTTCGGTGTTCTCGTCCGTCTGCGTGTCCTCGGCAAAGCCGGTCACGCCGCAAGAGACGCACAGCGCCGTCGCGAGCATCAGCGCCACAACCTTGTTCCAACTGTTTTTCATCTTGAAAAACCTCCTTCAGATTGGTTTGTATCTATCTTTGAACGTTCCGCGCGCCTTTCCGGGCGGCGCTTTATCGTCATGGGGAAACGAAATTGTTTCGCGCCCGTCACATTTGCGTGCTCCGGCGGCGCGGCTTCTGTCCGTCCCTTTTCTCCGTTTGATGGGGATTATCCGGACAGAACATATTGTTTTCCGCTTGAAAAGCGCGAATCCGCACGGCTTCCCGCGAAAAACGTTCATTTTTTCAGTTACACATGATGCGTCGTTATCTTACGTTTTCGCGCCCGCTTTCCGGGTTTTCGTCACATTTCTGTAACACTTATTTTCGGGACACATTGTCCTCTTCCCCGCCACTTTTTTCCAATTATAGCACAGCATTTCGAATTTGTGAATCCTCCAAATAACATTCAAAACGGTTTTTTTATTCCGGTTTCAATTTTTTTAGCAAAATCCGGAAACTAACCGTTTTTTCGCATAACCCTCACACCTCGATTATACTACAATCTGTCCGTCTGCGGATGGGGCGCGGACGGGTCATTCGTGCCGAAAACCCGCCGTTCGTGCCATTTTCCCGCCGCCCGGCCTGTTCCGCCCGCCCGGAATTCTCCGGAAACAAAAAAAATCATATGCCCGACGCACGCGGCGCATGTCGGGCATATGATTGGGATTTGGTTCAATCTTTCCCCGCTCCCCCAGACCTCCCTCCTCGAGGGAGGTCTGGGGAGTTCGCCGGTCAAGGCCTGCGGCCTTGCCGTCGATTGCATATAGGGGCTTTGCGGTCGCCCCTATGACCCTTCGCGCGCCCTCTCGAAACGTTGTTGTTATAACCATTCAAATTAACGGGTGCGGCGAATAAAAAAACGGGCGCGCAATGCGCGCCCCTACGGTGTACGGCGGTGCAACCGACGGTTGCAAATGCATCTCACAGTTGCAATTCTCCCTCCCCCAAGACCTCCCTACTCGAGGGAGGGGGACCGTCCGCAGACGGTGGAAGGAGTTCACCCCTTCACCTTCCCCGGATGCCTACGTTTATCGAACCCCCCCCCACTTTTTTGGTGGTTTCGTTCCTTTTCGGCATACATGCGCTGGTCGGCCAGGATGCGGATATCCGCCGCCGCCGCGCTGTCTTCGGGATAGTGGGCATAGCCGCAGCTCGCGCCGATTTGCAGGCGCTTGCCGTCGATCTCGTAGGGTTGGGTCAGCGTTTCGACGATGAGCGCCTGTTTTTCCCGGCGCTGCGTTTCGTTCAGGTCGGCGCGGTAGACGACGGCGAACTCGTCCCCGCCGATGCGGAACGCGCAGTCGCGGCTGCGGATGCAGGTTTGCAGGCGCTGGGCAACGGCCTTGAGCAGCTTGTCGCCCATGTCGTGCCCATACGTGTCGTTGATGGGCTTGAAGAAATCCAGATCGAGGTAATACAGCGCGAACGGCAGCTTCTTCTTTTCCAGATTGGCGAGCACGCGGCTGAAATACCGCTCGTTGTACAGGCCGGTCAGGCCGTCCGTGTTCGCCAGATTCTCCAATTCGACCTTCTGGCCGACGTCCTGCCCGATCATCATCACCTGCGTCAGCAGGCCGTCGCCGTCAAACATGACGGGAATGATGTTCAGCAGCGCATAGACGTTTTTCTCCCGGATGCAGTATTCGAATTTGAGGATGTCCGTTTCCTTGCGCAGCACGCGGCGCAGATACTCCGGCTCGAGGATCTGATCCATCTTCATCCCCTCCGCCTTGCCGAGCACCAGATACCGGCGGCTCATCAGCTCAATAAAATCGCGGTAGCGCCCCGATTCGGGATAGAGCGGCTTGGAGAGCATGTTTTTGTGATACTCGTATCGGTCACGCACGAGGTCGCAGACGGCGTAGCGATCCGCAATCCGCCCCATGCCGGTGAACAGCCGGTCGGAGACCTCCTTCTGCCGGGAGAGCATCTGCTGCTCCATCTTCAGCGATTTGGCCTCGGCCTTCATGTTGGCCAGAATCAGCCACGAAACGCCCAGCATCGTCAGCGAGGCGATAAGCGTCGCCAGCGAGATGGTGTCGGCCTGCATCTTCCGCGCGCCCGCCTCGACGACGGAGGCGCGCACCACGCCGACGATGGACCAGTCCTCCATCCCGGACGGCTGATAGACGATGTAATATTCTTCCCCGTCCAGCCGCCCGACGAGGCTGCCGCTCTTCCCCTCGGCGATATCCGCGCGCATCTCGGCCTTTTCGCTCCGGCTCACGGCCAGCGCGTCATCCACAAAGTCGAGGAAGTTGTCATGCAGCCCGTCAAACTCGGTCTGCGATTCCAGCGAAAGCACGACCGTGCCGTCGCGTTTCACCATATAGCAGTCGCTCGCCCCGTCGTAGAGCGAGACGGAAATCGTCTTTTCCAGCACGTCGTTTCGAAAGGTGACGGCCAGCCCGGTGTATGTCGAGCCCTCCATCAGCACGGGCGTGCGGATCGGCTTGGCGAAGACGACCTTTCGCGCGCCGTCCGTGGATGGATACGACGTGAGAACCGGCCGATTCTCGTCGTATATCGCCATGAACACGCTTTCCTTGTGCGGCGAAATGCCGTGCCGCCCGCTGACGCTGCTGTATTCGCCGTTCTGGTTGAACATGTACAGCTCGCTGTACTGCCAGCGCGCCGCCTTGTCCCTGATGACCGACCACGCCTCTTCCGACGTGAGATCGTAGAACTGGTTGGGCAGATCGCTGTCCCACTCGTCCAGCAGCTTCCAGTTTCGCTCCGCAAACAGGGCGAACGTCCGCGCCACCTGCGCGTAGCTCGCCTGCAAATGGGAGACGTTTTCCTGACGCATCAAGCCCCGGTTGATATAGCTGTATCGCGCGATTTCAACAAAAATCAGGACGAACGCGCCGAGGATGGCCAAATATAAGGGGGTGCGCTTTTTCACGCTGCCACGTCCTTTCAGATGATGGATGAGGCGCAGGGACGGCGCTTGGCTGTCCACTCCTGATATTATAGTATAACAGACCGGATGTTTTTTTACAATCCTTGTGTTCGAAAATGGGGTTTACTCCTTCCACCGCCTGATAACTCCTTCCACCGCCTGCGGGCGGTCCCCCTCCCTCGAGGAGGGAGGTCTGGGG
>ERZ825137.2547-NODE-2547-length-20908-cov-3.776003_pt1 | contig 20908 bp, 19 predicted proteins | sample MGYA00519873_ERZ825137 | MGnify/ENA primary metagenome ERZ825137 (study PRJEB31778, sample SAMEA3449190) | human gut metagenome | biome: human gut; feature: human-associated habitat; material: faeces | place: United Kingdom | collected 2010/2012 ...
AGCAGGAGAGCATGGAAAAGACCATTTCCAAGAAGGCTCTGGATGGGAAAGACCTGGATGTGGTCTGGAATCTGACCCTGGCAGCCAACCTCATCTCCGCCAACATCCCCTCCTACTACGTCCCTGCCGCGGAACAGCGGATGGATCTCTATCGCCGCATCGCCAAGATCCGCAAGGAACGGGACGCTGATGACGTGGTGGACGAACTCATTGACCGGTATGGCGATCCGCCTCGTGCGGTGAACAACCTAATCTCTGTGGCGCTGCTCCGCTCGGCGGCCAGTGACTGTGGGATTCAAGACATTGCGCAGAAGGGGATGTCCCTCCGGTTTACGCTGAAGGACTTTGACACCCGTCAAATCACAAAGGTGAGCGATTTCCCCGCCTTCCGCAATCGGGTTTCCATGACCTCAGACAAGCAGGATCGGCCGGTGCTTGCGCTGAAATTGAAGGCCAAAGAGGATCCGCTGGTGTGGGCAAAGAAGCTGGTGCAGGAGTATGCCAACGCAGCAGCCCAAAAAAAGGAAGGGTAATTTACACAATGACATTGCTTTTCCCCGCCATTGCTGATAGGATAGACTTAGTTTCAAAGCAAAGGAAGGATTTGATTTACCATGTTGAAACGCATTTGGGCCGGCGGACTGGCCGTTGTTATGGCCTGTTCCCTGTTCACCGGCTGCGGTTCCTCCGGTGCCAGCAGCAGTGCAGGCGCACTGACTGCCATTCCCGAGGAGGCAAAAAAGGATGTGGTCAGCTATCTCACCGATGGTGCCATCACCAGCGAGGAGACGGTGATGACCGTCAACGGCGTGGAGATTCCCGCCAGCGCCTACTTCTATCAGTGGGCTTACTTTGCCGGCTACTTGGCATACTACTATCAGGGCAAGGATGCCACGGACACATTCAGCCTAGATAAGGAGATCAACGGCACCACCTACAAGGATTATCTGTTAGACAACACCCGTTCCAGCCTGCTCGCCTCCGCCATTGCCGCTCAGAAGGGGCAGGAGCAGAAGCTGAAGCTCTCCGCCGATGCCAAGAAGACCATTGACAACCTGGCGGAATCAGCGGATGAAAACACCCGCCTGTACTATGCCACCACACTGAAGGGGATGGAATTCCTGGAAACCTGCTCGGACTATAACGACCAGCTGAAAGCAGCTCTGTTCCGCAAGGGCGGCGAGTATGAGATCACCAAAGAGACCCTGGCGGACTACCGGAAGGACAACGTGATGGCCGCAAAACACATCCTGCTGCTGACCACCGACAAGAGTGATGAGGAGAAGGCCAAGATCAAGAAGACCATTCAGGGGTATCTGGACAAGATCCTGGCGGACAAGGATCCCGCTTCCGCTTTTGAGCAGTACATGAACGAGAAGTCCGAGGACACTGGCCTTGCCACCAATCCGGACGGCTACACCTTCCTGCCTGGTGAGATGGTGCCGGAATTTGAAGATGCGGTGTCCAGCCTGAAGGTGGGAGAGATCGACCCGAAGATCGTGGAAAGCTCCTATGGGTATCATCTCATCATGCGCATCGAGCCGGATATGGATGCCATTGACGATGAAGATCTGAAGGAGAAATACGAGAGCGAGACCTACCAGAAGGTACTGGAGGATTGGACCAAGGACGCCAAGGTGGAAACCACCAAGGCTTTAGACGATCTGGACATGACCAAGGTCTATGACAAGCTAACCCAGCTCCAGTCCGTTATCCAGGCCATCGCCCAAGCAGAAGCCGCAGCGGCACAGGCCGCCAGCTCCGGAAGCACTGTTTCTGAATAAAATGCCTGTCTCACCGGCAATTTTCATCGCAAAATCATAACATTTACCACAAGACAAACCGCCTCCTTTATGCTATCCTGGCAGGAAGGAGGCGATTTCTTTGAAAAACGCTTGTCGCCCAGACTGGCAGACCGAATTTGCAGACCAAATTGATGACCTGCTGCATACCCCAGCAGTTCAGAATTTACAATACTACCCTCATCACCATCGGGTCACCCGCTATGAGCATGTACTGCTGGTGGCGCAGCTCTCCTTCCGCATCGCCCGTGCCTGGGGACTGGACAGCCGAGCAGTGGCTCGTTCCGCCCTGCTCCATGACCTGTATCACGGCGGAAAGGATGCCAATTACTTACGCCACTCCCGCACCCATCCGCTGACGGCACTGCACAACGCGATGAACGTAACAACGTTGTCCGCGAAGGAGCAGAACATCATCGCCAGCCATATGTGGCCTCTCTGCACAGCACGGCCCCGAAGTCGGGAGGCGTGGCTGGTGAATGCAGTGGACACCTTGACCGCCTTTGTGGATGTACTGGGCTGCAACGGAAAGCTGCGCAAACAGGCTGGATCGGATCGGATGAAAGAGCAGGCGCAGGAACTGTGAAGGCGTAAAAAATCCCTTGGCCGCTGGCGATTGACAACGGGCAAGGGATTGCTTATACTAAATGTACGAAGGGCGTTGCCAACAAACGGTTAGCCCCCTAAGGTAATTACCTCAAAAGAAGTAACCGCTGGTTTGGGAAGGCCGGGCGGTTACTTCTTTATGTTCCATGCTGCGATGAACAAACCCGCAAGTCCGATCAAAGCCAACGTGTACGCAAACAAGTCGGAATTGGTCACCATAGGAACCCATCTTCCAACCGCAAAAAACGCTCTGAGCTAACTCAGAGCGTTTTCCTTTCTCTCTTTACGCCTGCTTCAAATCCTCGCCCAGGAGGTACTTTTTCAGCGGTACATAGAGCACGGCAAAGACCACCAGGCTAACGATCATGTCTGGGAGCATATAACTACCGTTATACAGGGCGGAGTAGAACCAGGGGCTGGTCATGGTCATGCCAAAGAACTCGTCAGGCATATATTCTGCCCAGATGGTGGCGCCCACCACCCAATGGACCAAGAACCGTGCCACAGAGCCGACCACGGTGCCGGCAAAGATGCTGTAGGGTTTTCCGGTGAAGATGCCAGCCAGACCCAGGACACCGAAGGCGATGAGATAATCGCCCAGCATGGACTGCCAGCCGATGGCGAAGCCGCCGTCCAGCAGCAGCTGGAGCAGGCCAAAGACGAAGGCACAGCCCAAGCCCTTCTTCCAGCCCCAACGGACAGCAAAGAAGAAGATGGGCACCATGGCCAGGGTGATGGAACCGCCTTGGGGCAGTTCGTACAGCTTCAGGTAGGCCAGGATCTGTGCCAGGGCTACCATGATTGCGCCCTCACAGAGCGCTCTGACGGAACGATGTTGTGTTGCATTTGCTGCCATAAAAATACCTCCTTATGTAGGCAGGCGGGCAATGGCAGGAGCAGGAATGGCAGGAGAACAAAAAACGCCGCTCCTGCGGAACGGCGTCTCTGGTTCAACGGTTGCGGCGGGGACTTTCATCTCTCGCCCGTGAATCCACTTCCTACGCCGGCGTAACCCGGATCAGGTTCTAGGGTGCTCAGAGCTGCGATTTGCCCCGATCTCAGCCGCAGATGCCTGTGGCGCCCCTGTGATTCTTTGTTGCCTTTCGGCTGTTTCCTATGCTACCCTGTTTTCTTCCATTTGTCAAGGTGCAACTTTTCCAAAGGCAAAAAACCGACTTTGGGATTGCTCCCAAAGTCGGTTCCTTTTCTGCGGTTTGTCCGGATTCCCAGATCAGGGGCTGGAATCAGGTATACTTGGTGATACCGTCCGCTGCCCAATCCGCCTTAGCGGACATGGTGATGGTGAATTTGATCCGATTCTTCTCGCTGAACGCATCCAGCCAATCCAAGAACCGTTCCACCTGTGTCTCGTTATTGTCCCGAATGATTTTGGTCAAGTTATCCACAAAGACATGGGTAATATCATAATTCCCTGCGTACATACCAGACAGGAAGCCCTTGAACGCTTCATAACTGGGCAATTCGTAGTCGTTGGCTGCGATCAGGCGAATGTTATAGTCGATGTCATAGGTCAACTCGCTTTTCGGTTCAATACAGATCACGTTGCCGTGCTCGGTCTTCACTGCCGCATTTGCTAAGTCGATCAGCTGCTTGGTCTTGCCGGAGCCTGTATCATCCATGATGACTCTTACCATGATTCGTCACTCCTTTTTCCGCTTTTCCCCGGGTGTTCGGGGGGGCGTGTAGTATCTACTAATAACTTTACCATAAGCAACGAGATTTCGCAACAACGGAATCCATAAATTTTCTGTAAACACCGCATTTACAGCCGCTTGCGCAGGGTCTCTCCCAACGTCTCATAGCCAGGCTTGCCCAGCAGGGCGAACATATTCTTTTTGTACGCCTCCACCCCAGGCTGGTCGAAGGGATTGACCCCCAGGAGATAGCCGGAAAGGCCGCAGGCCAGCTCGAAGAAGTAGAGCAGACCGCCCACATGGTAAGCGTCCGCCTGTTGGACTTGGATGGTCAGGTTGGGCACGCCCCCGTCCACATGAGCCAGACGAGTGCCCAGTCTGGCCTGCTCACAGAGAAATTTCAGGTCTTTTCCGGTCAAAAAGTTCAGGCCGTCCAAGTTCTCCCTGTCCCCTGGCACCAGAATCCGTCCTCTGGATCTTTCAAAGTTCACGATGGTCTCAAAGAGCTGCCGCTCTCCCTCCTGGATATACTGCCCCATGGAATGGAGATCGGCGGTAAACTCCACGCTGGCTGGGAAGATGCCCTTGCCTTCCTTCCCCTCGCTCTCGCCATAGAGCTGCTTCCACCACTCGGCCATAAATCGGAAGGCAGAATCATAGCAGCCCAAAATCTCAATCTTTTTGCCCGCCTGGTACAAGGCGTTCCGAGCAGCGGCGTACTGCCAAACTGGGTTGTCCATCCCCGGCGTCTGAAAAGCGGCTCTGGCGTCGGCAGCGCCCTCCATAAGCTGCTGGATGTCGATGCCGGCAACGGCGATGGGCAGCAGCCCCACGGCAGTGAGGACGGAATAGCGGCCGCCTACGTCATCGGGCACCACAAAGCTCTCATACCCTTCTGCATCAGCCAGGGTTTTGAGGGCGCCCTTGTGGCGGTCGGTGGTGGCGTAGATGCGCTTAGCTGCTGCCTCCTTGCCGTATTTGACCTCCAGGGCGGCACGGAAGATGCGGAAGGCCACAGCCGGTTCTGTGGTGGTACCGGATTTGGAGATGACGTTGATGGAGAAATCTCGGTCGCCGATCAGCTCCAAGGTCTCCAGCACTGCATCGGTAGAGAGGGTGTTGCCAGTGAAGTACACATCCGGAGTGGTCTTTTGTTTCAGATTATAGTTGGGACTTTGGAGCAGCTCGATGACTGCCCGTGCGCCCAGATAGCTGCCGCCGATGCCGATGACCACCAGCACATCAGAATCCGCCTGAATGCGCTGGGCTGCCGCCTGAATGCGCTGGAACTCCGCCCGGTCATAGTCCACCGGCAGATCCCGCCAGCCCAAAAAGTCGTTGCCTGCGCCGGTGCCCTTCCACAGGGTGTCCCAGGCCGCCTGGAGCTGGGGAACCATGCGCTCCAGCTGGTGGGGCGGAAGGAAGGAATCCAGGGATGTACGATCTACGGTTACCATACTCATGCCTCCTTCAAGGAAGTTGAAAACTGATACTATGAAAATTTTATCATCGACCTGTGGAAAAAACAACGGCAATTCTGCCCATTTTTCCCCGCTCATTCGATTGGAAAACGAACCGGCAGATGGATTTCTGCCGGTTTCGTATTTTCTCCTCATTTCCCTGTCGCCATCCGCCGCCACAGGCTGCCGAACATCCCAGAAAAGGTCAGCCGCGGCACCTGGGTCTGGGTCACCACCGGAATGGTCATTCGCTCCTTGCCGTCCACGGACACCACCAGCTTGCCCACTTCCTGTCCCTGGCTCACTGGCGCCTTCAACGCCTGCTCCAACTGCAATTCGCTGGTCACCTTGCTCCGTTCTTCCTTCTTCACCAGCAGCTTACCGGTCTGCGCCAGCGCCAATTCCACCTGTTCCGCCTGCCCCAACTGGACGGGCAGGGCGGGCAGGGGCTGTTCCGGCGTCACATCCGCCAAAGCGTAAGCGCCGAAGCCGTAGTTGAGCAAGGCTTTGGCGGTGTTGAACCGCTCCTTAGAGGTGGGACTGCCCAGCACCACAGCGATCAGTTCCATCCCCTCCCGCTGGGCAGAGGCGGAGATGCAGTAGCCGGCGGCATCGGTGGAGCCGGTCTTCAGGCCGGTGGCACCATCGTAGTAGTAGATGAGCTTGTTGGTGTTGGCCAGCTGGAAGGTGCCCTCTCGGATGGAGTCCATCCAGATGCCCACATAATCTCGAATCAGGTCGTACTGCAACAGCTGACGGCTCATGAGGGCGATGTCATAGGCGCTGGTCACATGGCCTTCGGCAGGCAGGCCGTTGCAGTTGCAGAAGTGGGTGTCTTTCATGCCCAGCTCCTGGGCACGGCGGTTCATCTTTTCCACAAAGGCGCTCTCGCTCCCGGCGATCTGCTCCGCCAGCGCCACCGCCGCATCGTTCCCCGATGCCACCGCCACAGATTTCAGCAGGTCATGGACGGACATCTGCTCCCCCTCCGCCAAAAAGACCTGGCTGCCGCCCATGGAGGCAGCATAGGCGGAGCAGGTGACCCTATCCTCCAGGTGCAGCTGCCCCTGTTCGATGGCTTCCACCACCAGCAGCATGGTCATGATCTTGGTCACCGATGCCGGTTCCCGCTGTTCGTGCTCCGCCTGCTGGTATAACACCGTGCCAGTCTCCCGCTCCATCAGGATGACGCTCTTGGCGGACACCTCCACCCCGCTGCTGGACGGTTTCACTGGCTCTGCGGCGTGAGCCGCTGGCATCCCCTGGCTCCATAACAGCGCAGTCAACACTGCGCATAGCACTCGTTTCATCGGAATTCCTCCCCTTCGGATGTTATCCTCAGTTTGTGGAGAAATCTGTGGAACTAATCTGGTAAAATTTTGGATAGCAAAACGACAGCCTTGTCATAAGGCTGCCGTTTTTTGCATCATTGTTTTCGTCCCGCCCAAGGCAGGAGCATGACCACCATGACCGCCAATCCGAAAAGAGCATACCCAGGCAAATACCAGGTTTCCCCTGTGAGGGTCAAAATCCAGGCCAGAGGTGAATGGGGGGAGGCGGCGTTGAGAAAGAGATAGTTGGTGCCAAAGGTGTGATTAAAGAACCACATAGGCGGCACCAGGACGGCCAGAAAAAGCCAGACCTTCCACAGCGCCCCCAGCCGTGGCCGGATGGTGTGCTCCACCAGTTGGAGGATGGGAAAGAGGATGAGCAGACCGTGGACGAGAAAGCTGTTCAGGTTCATGAAGTTCCATTGAGGGTAGGCACTCCAATCGGGGAACAGCAGCGCCGCTGCTGCACCAGGCAGGCAGAGGGTGTAGATCACCTGCCCCAGCCAATCCCAATGCCGCCAGGCAAAGAGCAGGTAGAGCAGGGGCGCCAGCTCACACAGGTGGAAGGGTAAACTATACACATTCAAGTGTCCGGTCAGCGCCAGAACCACCTTTTCCACCACGATCATGGCGCAGAGCAGCCAGGGCACCGCCCAGGAGATGCGCCGCTGGCGGTAGGCGGGACGCTGGGAGAACCAGAGGGCGGCCAGGATGGTGAAGGCCGAGATACCCACCAGCCAGGCCAGGTGGACAGAGCCAAAGAGGGAGAAGCCCACATCTTTGGGGAGCTGGGTCTCATAGGTAAAAAAGCGCACCGATCTGGCATCTCCTCTCTATCCCGTCCTATGTCACAGGAAGGGACGCATATTTTCCCGGCTGCCCATCAAAAACACCGTCTCCTGCCCCGTAAACTGGTAGTTGGGGTTGACCTCCGGATCAATCTGCTCCTCTCGCTTGATGGCCAAAATATTCAGGTGATATTTTTTGCGCACCTCCAAGTCCAGGATGCTCTTTCCCACCCATTGGGGCGGAACGGAGGTTTCGTAGATGGAATACTCATCGGAGAGTTGGATAAAATCCCGAACGTGGTTGGATGCGTATTTCACTGCCCCGTGGATGGCCATATCCCGCTCCGGATAGATCACCTCATCCGCCCCGTTGCGCAGTAAAAACTTGGCGTGGAATTCGCTGGACGCTCGGGCGACGACCAGCTTGGCTCCCGCATCTCTCAGCAAAGCCGTGGTTTCCAGAGACGCCTGAAAGTCCCCTGCAATGGTGACAATACACACATCAAAATTGCGCACGCCCAGGGTGCGCAAAAACGCCTCGTCTGTGCTGTCGGCGATCTTGGCGCTGGTCAAGTAGGGCAGACAGTTGTTCACCCGTTCCTCGTCTATATCAATGCCCAGAACCTGGCTCTTCAATTCCTTCATCTTCACGGCCATATGATAGCCAAACTGTCCCAACCCAATGAGCAAAACCGTCTTTTCCATATGCTTCTCCTTTCTTATCCGATGCCGATGGATTCTTCCGGCAGGGTGTAATGCAATCGTTTTCCCGTGCCCGACACGGCGTACACCAGGGTCAGGCCGCCTACTCTGCCCAAATACATGAGCAGGATCAAGATGCCCTTGGAGACTGCTCCCAGCTCCGGCGTGATGCCTAAGGTCAAGCCCACGGTGCCGATGGCGGAGGCGCACTCAAAGAGGGCTTCCTCCATAGTGACCGGCTCCAGCTGGATCAGCGCCATGCTGGCAACCAAAAACAAGGTGCCGTAGAGCACAGAGACCACCAGAGTGCGGGTAATGACTTGGGCGGGGATGCGGCGGCCAAAGCAATGAACCTGATGATCGCTGGTAAAGGCCGCCCGAAGGGCTAAGAGCAGAATGGCCAGGGTGGTGGTCTTGATGCCGCCGGCAGTAGAAGATGGGGAGCCGCCCACCAGCATAAGCAGGATGGTGAGCAGTTTGGAGCCGCCGCTGAGCTGGTTCAAGTCCACATTGTTAAATCCCGCCGTTCGGGGGGAGACAGTCTGAAACAGGGCGGACAGCGCCTGTTTTCCAGTGCTCATCCCATTCCAATGGACAAACTCGCAGAGCCAGAACCACAGGAAGGGCAGAATCAGCAGCAGCGCAGTGGTCGTGAGAACCACCTTGGTCTGCAAGGTATAATTGCGGAAGTGCCACTGGTTTTTGGCGATGTCGTCCCAGACAAAGAATCCGATGCCGCCTAGCACGATCAGCGCCATGACAGTGCCCAGAACCAGCGGGTCATCAGCATACCTGGTCATAGAGGAATAGGGCTGCCAATGCCCCATCAGGTCGAAGCCAGCGTTGCAGAAGGCGGAGATGGCGTGGAAGATACTGTACCAAGTGCCGCGGAGCAGGCCATAATCCGGGATAAACCGGATGGCAAAGAGACACGCCCCAATGCCTTCCATCGCTAACATGGTGCGCAGAATAAAGCGAAGCATTCGGACGATGCCCCCCAGTTGGGGCGCACCCATGGACTCTTGCAAGAAAAATCGGCTGGAAAGGCCGATTTTCCGTCCTGCAATCTGATTGAGTGCTACGGCCACGGTCACCACACCCATGCCGCCAATTTGGATGAGGAGCAAAATAATCGCCTGACCAAAGAGACTCCATCCCGTTGCAGTATCCACGGCAACGAGGCCGGTGACACAGGTGGAGGATGTAGCCGTAAAGAGCGCAGTCAAAAAGGACGCTCCCCCTGGGCCTGGGCTGGCAAAGGGGAGCATCAGGAGCAGCGTCCCCAACAGGATGATACCGGCAAAGCCCAACAGCACCGCATGGGCGGGCGTCAGGCGAAAGGGCAATTTCATGTCTATTCTACCTCCTATCTTTCCGCCGCGCTGGGCAGCGGGGTAGCGCTTATCTATCTCACTATACTACCACAGGGTCTTGGGAATCAAGGACAAAAATAGCCAAGTGTCCTGCACATTCTGCATAAAGATGGCAGAATCCGTTCTTGTTTTCCCCATTTCAGTTGACAATCTGGAACCATTCCATTATCATAGTGTTTGTTCATCGGAGGTTTATGCAACCGTAATGCAGACCGGATAAGATGTCACACGCAACTATTTCGGAAGGCAAGCGCAGCCGTATCTGGCGCTGCCAGAGTAAGAAATAGCCTGTTGTGCGGTTCATTCTTGTCTGGTTTTCCTTTTTGTCAAAAGGAGGTTTTTATGGATTACTTGACCAGCAGCACCAAGGCACTCTATCGCAAGTATCTCATCGCTTCCCTGGGGAGTGCTTTGGTCATCACCATCTACAGCTTTGTGGACACCATCGCCGTGGGACAGTCAGAAGGGCCAGCGGGCACGGCGGCTATGGCGGTCATCTCGCCCGTCTTTGGCATCCTGGTCTTTTTGGGCATTCTATTTGGCATCGGTGGCTCCGTCCTCATGAACAACGCCAAGGGTGAGGGAAACGAGGAGAAAGGGAACGCCTATTTCACCATGGCACTGCTGCTGATGATCGGATTTACCGTTCTCACTTGGGTGCTGTTCGCCGTATGCTCGAACCCCCTCCTCTGCTTTTTCGGCGCCAACGAAGGGTCGCTGCCTGTGGTCATGCGCTACGCCAAGTGGCTCATCCGGTTTTGGCCAGTGTTCCCCTTCTCCGTCTTTCTTGGCGCCTTTGTCCGCAATGACAACGCGCCTGGGTTGGTCATGGCGGGAGTCATCAGCGGCGGCTGCTTCAACGTCTTTGGAGACTGGTTCTTTGTCTTCCCCCTAGGTATGGGCATGGAAGGTGCCGCCATCGCCACCGTTTTAGGCACGACCCTGCAATGTCTCATCATTTGCAGTCACCTGTTCCGCAAGCGCTGCAGGCTAAAACTGGCCAAGCCCTTCCGCATGGGGAAGGCTATTCGCAAAATTTTCGTCATCGGTATCGGTGCCAGCCTGCTGGATCTGGGCACGGTGGTTCTGTCCACCATCACAAACAACCAGATCCTGCGCTATGGCAATGCGGTGGAACTGGCCATTTACGGCGTCATGACCACCATTGCGGCACTGGTACAGGCTATGTACTGCGGTGTGGGACAGGCCATACAACCGCTGGTGTCTGCCAATTTCGGCGCAAGGCAAGACGGACGGGTCAGGCAGTTTTTAAAGATGTCTGTGGTGACCGTGCTCCTCATGGGTGTCCTGTTCACGCTCTTTGCGGAATGTCTGCCTGTGCCCATTATGAAGCTGTTTATGGACGCCACGCCAGAGGTTTTGACCGCTACGCCCAATAGTATGCGCCTGTACTCCCTGCTCTATCTGTTTTTGGGGTTCACTGTGCTGTCCACCTACTATCTCCAGTCGGTCATGCGGGATCGTGCCTCCATGACCGTTGGTATCCTGCGCAGTCTGGTCGTCAGCGGACTTTTGCTCTACGTCCTGCCTGTCTTCTGGGGTATCAGCGGGGTGTGGTTGGCACTGCCTATTTCGGAATGTGTTGTTACGGTGCTTGCCGCATTCTTTCTGGCGGAGCGAAAGGATAAAAAGTGATGCTATAAAAAAGATGTGTAATCACTATGATTACACATCTTTTTCATTTCTCATCCCATCATCCCAAAGTTTGATAAAACAGAAAACCCCGAAATCATTAGATTTCGGGGAAAACTGGAGCTGCTAAGCAGATTCGGACTGCTGACCTCATCCTTACCAAGGATGCGCTCTACCTGCTGAGCTATAGCAGCAAATTGGCGACCCGGATCGGGCTCGAACCGACGACCTCTAGCGTGACAGGCTAGCGTTCTAACCAACTGAACTACCGGGCCATGTGGTGCAAAAACTGTGTGGTGGGAGTAACAGGACTCGAACCTGTGACCCCATGCTTGTAAGGCATGTGCTCTAGCCAGCTGAGCTATACTCCCCTGTTCGCCCTCACAACAGACAGCGTAGTTTATTATAGCGAACAACAACAGATTTGTCAACCACTTTTTTCATATTTATGCGGCAATCATCCCTGCCGGATGGATTGGATGAGCTGTTCCAGCTCGGCCTTATCAAAGGTATACGCCTTATTGCAGAAGTGGCAGCTCAGCTGCGCCTGTCCCTGCTCATCAATCATCTTTTGCAGCTCGTCCACCCCCAGGCTGATGAGGGCACGGCTGACCCGCTCCCGACTGCAATAGCAGCGGTACTCAACGGGGGTGGTCTCCAGGACTTCCACCTCGAATTCGCCTAAAACCTTCTGCACCAGCTCCAAGGGAGTGACCCCCTCCTGGAAGGCGTGGGTCACATAGCCCACCTGCTGGATGCCCCGCTCTACCTTATCAATCACTGCATCGTCTGCACCGGGCAGGAGCTGGATGAGGTAGCCGCCGGCGGCGCTGACCGACTGATCTCTGTCCACCAGGACGCCCAGGGCGCAGGCGGTGGGGAACTGCTCGCTGGTGGCGAAGTAGGCGGTGATGTCCTCGGCGATCTCGCCGGTGACCAGGGGGATGCTGCCCACATAAGGCTCCTTCAGCCCCAAGTCCTTGATGACGGTCAGGCTGCCATCAGTACCCACGGCGGCGCCTACGTCCAGCTTGCCCTGGCTCTTACGGGGGATGTCCACGAAGGGGTTGGTGACGTAGCCTCGGACGTTGCCCTGGGAGTCGCTGACGCAGGTGATCATGCCCAAGGGGCCGCCGCCGCGGATTTGCAGGGTCAGGGAGTCGTTGTCCCCTTTCAGCTGGTTGCCCATCATGGACGCCCCCATGAGGGAGCGACCCAGAGCGGCAGTGGCCACCGGAAGGGTCTTATGGATTTGACGGGCGTGCTCCACCAGCTCCTTGCCGGTGATGGCAGAGGCCATGACGGCGCCATCAGAAGTGATAACGCGAACAATTTGATCAGACATCGTAACATACCTCCTATAAATGGGGAAAGCGAGCCAACGGAAGTTGGCTCACCGGATTTGAATGTGGATTAAGGGACGTAATCGGGCGGGATCTGCTGTCCCCCTTCCCCGTTGACACAGACGAAGGTCAAGCGCCGGTCGTCAGGGCGGGGCGGACGTTCCTCCATGCCGCCGTAATAGGCAACGGACGCAAAACCGGCGTCCAGGAGCATCTGTTTTAAAAACTCCGGCTCCCATGCCCGTTCGGTGTGTTCCTCCTGCGCTCGGTACCAGCAATCGCCGTCCCGCTCGAACAGATCCATGCCGTAGGTGATCTGGGCGTTTTCCCGATCGTACTCCGCCCGCCAGAGACAAAAGACGTCCTCCGTCTCGTCTACGAACATCTGGCCGTCCAGGCTGCGCAGGTGGGCGGGGGCTAAGATGTCGAACAGGAAGCAGCCGTTGGGCATGAGGAAGGTGTGAATCTTGTGGAAGGCAGCACGCAAGATCGCCTCATCGGTGACGTAGTTCAGGCTGTCCAGGCTGGAAACACAAGCGTCGATGGTGCCGAACAGGTCTAGCTTGTCCATGGACTGGTGCAGGAACACCGGCGGCTCGCAGGTCAGTTCCAGCGCCTTCTCCTGGGCTTCTGAGAGCATCTCGATGGACAGGTCGGTGCCGATCATGGAGTAACCCGCCTGCGCCAAGAGACAGGTCAAGGTGCCGGTGCCGCAGGCCAAGTCCAGGACGATCTTCACCGGAACCTCACTGCGCTGGAACCACTTCTGGTACCAGGCCACCCATTGGGTGTAGTCCACGTCTCGGGTCAGGCCGTCGTAGTAGCGCGCCAGTTCTCCGTAGGCGCTCATGCGTCCTCCGTCTTTTTTTTGCGGCCTGCTTTGCGCCCCTTCTCCGCCGTAGGCGGGACACACTCATCCCCCAGCACCCGAGCAAAGACCTGGTGATAGCCCTCCACGCCATAGTTCAGGGCACGGTTGACCCGACTGATGGTGGCGGAGCTGGCGCCGGTCTGCTCCAAGATTTCGTTGTAGATCATGCCTTTTTGGAGCAAAACAGCCACGTCAAAGCGCTGCTCCATGGCGCGCAGCTCGGACACGGTGCAGAGATCCTGGAAAAATCGGTAACATTCGTCCAGATCCTTCAATTCCAGAATCATTTTATATAAATTCATACTCGGCTCTTTGCCAAATACCTTAGACATATGTTTTACCTCCTGGGTACTGTTCCAAATCTGTCTTTCACTATTTTAACATTTTACTGCGTGAAAGTAAACCTATTTTTCAGAAAAAACCGCACCCTTTTCTGCTCCAATCATAGACTTTTTCAGGAGGGATGTGCATGAAACTGGTATTGACGGAGGAAATCCAGGAACGGGAGCTGTGCGCCCAAGGGGAAGTGCTGGTGCGGTGCCGGTGTATGCTGCCCAAATTGCAGCCTCTGCCGCCCCGTGCCCAGCGGCGGTTAGAGCGCTGCCTAACGGAGCTGGATCGGCGATGGAACCGTGCCTGTGAGGGATGGTTATTGGAGCAGGCGGCAGAGGGGGCACAGTTGGCACGGCGCAATGCGCTGCCTTTTGCGCCGCTGGAGGCGGTGCTGGGCTTTGAGACCACCCTGCTGGATGAGCGGTTTTGGAGCGTTCGGTGGCAATGGCAGGTGACTTGGCAGGGAGCGCCGGTCTTGCTGCGGCAGTGGGGACAGGTGTGGGATGTGGAGCGCGGGGCGCTGTGCCGGCTGGAACAGTTTCTGCCGGAGCAGCGGAAGGCACGGCGGAACTTTTGGCGGAAGCTGAAAGTAGCAGCACGGGAAGCGGGCGTCCGTGGGACGGGGTGGCGGCATGGGCGGGTGTGGTGTACTTTGACAGAGGCGGAACTGGTCTGCGGGTGGCCAAAACTTGCAAATCCTGCAACTGTTTCTGACTTTTTCACCGTTTCCACCCCATTTTCTAGGGAGACACTGCAATTTTGTTGATTTTTACCTTGCATTTCCACTCTGTTTTCCGTATAATGTCATGTGGTTCTCTGTGAGAACCGTTGAAACGGACGTTCCCGATACGGATAATAAGGAGTCTTGCATCATGGTAAAAGCAATCGTAGGCGCCAACTGGGGCGATGAAGGCAAGGGGAAGATCACGGATATGCTGGCGGAACATTCCGACATCGTGGTACGCTTCCAAGGCGGTGCCAACGCCGGCCACACCATCATCAATGATTATGGCCGCTTCGCCCTCCACATCCTGCCCTCCGGCTCTTTCTATTCCCATGTGACCAATGTCATCGGCAACGGCGTGGCACTGGATGTGAAGAAGTTGGTGGATGAGCTGAAGGACATTCAAGCACAGAACGCTCCTGCCCCCAATCTGATGGTTTCGGAACGGGTGCAGCTGCTGATGCCTTATCATGTGCTGCAGGACACCTATGAGGAGGAGCGGTTGGGCGGCAAGTCCTTCGGCTCCACCAAGAGCGGCATCGCCCCCTTCTACTCGGACAAATACGCCAAGATCGGCATTCAGCTGTGTGACCTGTTCGATGAGGAACGGCTGATGGAACGGCTGACCGCCGCCTGTGAAGTGAAGAACGTGCTCTTTGAACATCTGTACCACAAACCCCCTGTGGATCCCAAGGCCATCTTTGATGAGCTGATGGAGCTGCGGGAGCTGGTGCGTCCCTATGTAGGGGACACGGTGACCTTCCTGCATGAAGCCCTGAAGGAGGGCAAAACCGTCCTGCTGGAGGGGCAGCTGGGTTCCATGAAGGATCCCGACCTGGGCATCTATCCTATGACCACCTCCTCCCACACTCTGGCAGGCTTCGGCGCAGTGGGCGCCTGCATCCCGCCCACCCAGATCAGCGATGTCATTGCGGTCACCAAGGCTTATTCCTCCTGTGTCGGCTCCAAGACGGAGCCCTTCCTCAGCGAGGTGGAAGGAGAAGCCGGTGACGAGCTGCGGCGCAGAGGCGGCGACAAGGGCGAATTCGGCGCCACAACAGGGCGTCCCCGCCGAGTGGGCTGGTTCGACACCGTGGCCACCAAGTACGGCTGCACGGTGCAGGGTGCGACCGAGGTGGCGCTGACCTGTCTGGACGTGCTGGGCTATCTGGATGAGATCCCCGTGTGCGTGGGCTATGAGATCGACGGCAAGGTGACCACCACCTTCCCGGTGCCCAACCAGCTGGTGAAGGCAAAGCCGGTGTTTGAAAAACTGCCCGGCTGGAAATGCGACATTCGGGGCATCACCGACTATGACGCCCTGCCGGAAAACGCCAAAAAGTATGTGGAATTCCTGGAATCCAAGATCGGGGTTCCCATCAAGATGGTATCCACCGGACCCAAGCGCCATGAGATGACGTACCGGAAGTGATCAGGTACGCATCCAACCATTGGATCGTGTTTTGGAGAGGATATGCTGCGGTATATCCTCTCCTTTTTATATCCATCCCGTGTTTTGTCTGTTTTGCTAAAACCTTCCCTGAATTTTCCTTGCGTATGTTCAAAAACTCCGAACTTGTACTTTTACGCATTGACTCTTTCCCTTTTTTCGGTATATAATATACTCGTTTTATTGGTTGCAGATGTTCTGTCGAAAGACATAAGACACTGCCTCCCTCCTATTTTATGGCAGAACTTCAACGTTTATTTGGATCATAAAGGATTTTTTGAATATGAGAGTTACGACTGAAACCATTCTGACCGCCCTGGCGCCCTTTGCACCGGAGCTGATTGGGCCGGAGGCGGAGTTCATCGAGTATGGCTCCATCGGCAGCACCCTGTTGCTGACCACCCCTGACCGGCTCTACATTGTGTCCATGAGCCAGCTTATCTCCCACAAGAATAAGGTGCCGGCAGCGGCCATCATTTGCTATCGTGACAAGGACGCCCCTGCTGAATTGAGCGCTACCCAGCGGACGAAGTACAAGAAAACCCCCCTGATCCTGCTGGACAAAGAGACTTCCTTCGGCTCGGTATGGGAGTCGCTGCAGGACGATCTGACAACGCCTTACGACCCGCTTCTCTTTCAAAACAAACTGCTCTCTCTGGCGCTGTCCTGCCACGATGTGACCGATCTGCTCACTGCGGCCACCGAATGTACCGGCCTTCCCTTTTCTCTCCACAACACCGTCCCCAGCCTGTTCGCCTACTCTCGCGCCGGCGAGATGGTAGTGACCAATCCTATGGGTGCGGATGTGATGGAGACGTTCTGCACGCCGGAGTTTTTGACCAATCTGCCGGATAACGCCCTGCTGGACTCGGTGCGGGAGCGCAACGGTCTGATGCGTGTGACCCTGCCCAACGGAGTGCAGAAGATCAGCGCCACCATCTATGTGCGGCAGCAGTTCTTTGGGATGCTCTGTGCCTACAGCTTTATGCGCCCCTATGTACCCTCCGACCTGGATATGATCCAGCAGCTGCGGGGCATTGTCAGCCTGTTCATGGAAAACCACAGCAATGATTATGTGGCCATCTCCAGCAACGAACGCTCCTTCATGCGCATCATGCTGGGCAACGAGTTCAGCGAGGAGGACGCTCAGGCGCAATGCAAGCGGTTTGACATCACGCTGCCCGAGGAGATGACCCTGCTGGTGGTCACCAGTTCCGCCGTCTACCGGCACAACCAGGACGTGCCCTGCAACCTCATCCGCCGGTTCATGATCCCCTTGCTCCAGACCAATCTGTGCATCATCTTTGAGCAGTATGTGGTTCTCCTGCTGGACGCCAAGCAGTACCAGCCCCACAGTCCGGAGTTTTTGGAGCTGATCCACGAATCCATTCAGGAGCACAACCTTCAGGCTGCCTCCAGCAATGTGTTCTACAGCCCCAAAGAAATTAAGACTCAATATGAGTTAGCAAAGCTGACCATTGACATTGGCGAGAGCAAGGATGCCAACAAGCATTACTATGTATTCTCTGACTACTTACTGGATCACATGATCCATCTGTGCAAGCCCTCCCCCATCTTCAAATGTCTCCAGCATCCGGTGTTCATTGCGTTGGAGCGGTATGACGCCCAGTATCACACCGAGTATGTAAAAACGCTGATGTCCTATCTGCGCAACAACGGCGACCTGTCTGCCTGTGCGGCGGAGATGGACATCCACCATAACACGGTGAAGTACCTGATGAAGAATATGCGAGAGATCACCAACGTGGATTTCGACTCGCCCAGTATGTTCTCCTCCCTGTATGTGGCCATGCGAGCCATCGAGGCTTCCAAGACCTTAGATTACTAACAGGGCTTAAAAACCAGCTTCGTCTCCGTTCATTTGAAAGGGCAGTCGGAAATTCAATGCCCGAAATCCCCCTTTTGAGCGCTTCTCAGCAAGCCAGCCCCATGAGAGGAATCTTCTTCTCGTGGGGCTGGCTTGCAGTCTGTCTTTTCATCTGCTCGGCGGAAGTGAATTCCGCCTGCGCCAAGGTTTTCCCTCGGAAAACCCTTGTGACGCCGCACCTGCGGCGAAAAAAACCCGTCCTCGGTGAGGACGGGTTTTTTGTTTTGCGATTCGGTCGCTTGCCAGTTACACTTCTTTGAACTTCTCCAGCATCGCTTCCGTTTCTTTGCGTTTGGCTTCCAGTTCTTCCTGCAACATCATGTCCTTGACCTTCATCAGGCGGATGGTGTTGTTGCGTTCGTTCTCATCCAGCTTCATGGAGATGTATTTGATGTTCTCCTCCATTTCGGGGATCATCACATACTCCAACGCGTTGACCCGACGGCGGGTCTTTTCGATCTCCTCCGCCAGCAGCTGGGTGGTCTTTTCGATCTGAGCCAATTTCAGCATATCCTGGAACACCGAAGACAGGGCGTCCACTGCGCCATCCAGCTCACAGGAGGTGGTGGCGAAGCTATAGGGATAGATGTCACCGCTGCCTGGATTCTGGGTGGAAAAGTGGTAGATCGGCGTGTCAACAGACATGATATTTTTAAAACTCATGTTCAATTCCACGCTCTGCTTCGGGTAGATCAGGGACTGCTCCAGCATTTCGGAGGACATGAGGGCGGAGGCCACCGTAAAGGAACCGTGCGCCCGCATGAGCGCTTCTTCCACGCGGGTTCTCAGCGCCCGGTTTTCACGGATCATGTCCAGGAACTGCTTCATCAATTCGTCACGCTTGTCCTTCAGGAGCTTATGACCTCGGACAGCTGTTTTCAGCTTCTTCTTCAGTCGGGTCAGCTCCATGCGGGTTGCGTTTACAGTGGTGGAAGGCATCTGCGTATCCCTCCTTACTGCGCGTCTTTCTTCGGCATATACTTCTCGATCAGTTCCGGCTTGATGCGCTTCAGCTCTGCTTCAGGCAGGATGCTCAGCAGCTCCCAGCCCAGATCCAGGGTCTCAAAGACGGAACGGTTCTCATCGGCGCCCTGTGCCACATAGCGCTTTTCAAATTCGTCTGCGAACTTGGCGTACAGCAGGTCGTTCTCCGACAGAGCGGCTTCGCCCAGGATGGACATCAGCTCCTTGTTCTCCTTACCAGTGGCGTAGGCAGCAAAGATCTGGTTCATGGTGCCAGAGTGGTCTTCTCGGGTCTTGCCTTCGCCGGTGCCCTTGTCCTTCAGTCGGGACAGGGAGGGCAGCACGTCCACGGGGGGCAGGATGCCCTTGCGGTACAGCTCACGGGAGAGGATGATCTGGCCTTCGGTGATATAGCCGGTCAGGTCGGGGATGGGATGGGTCTTGTCGTCTTCCGGCATGGTCAGGATGGGGATCATGGTGATGGAACCAGGCTCGCCCAGGTGACGGCCAGCCCGTTCGTACATGGTGGCCAAGTCGGTGTACAGGTAGCCGGGGTAGCCGCGGCGGCCGGGGACTTCCTTCTTTGCGGCGGAGATCTCACGGAGGGCTTCGGCGTAGTTGGTGATGTCGGTCAGGATGACCAGGACGTGCATCCCCTTGTCGAATGCCAGGTATTCCGCAGCGGTCAGCGCCATACGAGGGGTGGAGATTCGTTCCACGGCCGGATCGTTTGCCAGGTTGATGAACAGAACGGTACGGTCGATGGCGCCGGTGCGGCGGAATTCTTCCACGAAGTATTCCGATTCTTCAAAGGTGATGCCGATGGCGGCAAAGACGACGGCGAAGTTGGACGCACCCCCTTCCAGAACCTTTGCCTGCCGGGCGATCTGGGCGGCCAGCTGGTTATGGGGCAGGCCGGAGCCGGAGAAGATGGGCAGCTTCTGACCACGAACCAGGGTGTTCAGGCCGTCAATGGTGGAGATGCCCGTCTGGATGAATTCGTTGGGGTAGTCACGGGCGGCGGGGTTCATAGCCAGACCGTTGATGTCCCGATGGGCTTCCGCCAGGATGGCGGGGCCATCGTCGATGGGGTCGCCCATGCCGGAAAAGACACGACCGAGCATATCGCCGGAGACTGCCAGCTCCAAGGGACGCCCCAGGAAGCGGATCTTGGAGCTGCTCAGGTTGATGCCGGCAGACGGCTCAAAGAGCTGCACGACAGCCTTATCGCCGTTGACTTCCAAAACCTTCCCCCGGCGGAGCTCGCCGTTGGGCAGTTCGATCTCACACAGTTCGTCATAGGTGACGCCGGAGACCCGGCGAACCACCATCAGAGGGCCGGAGATTTCTTCGATGGTACGATATTCTTTGATCATCAGTCCTCTTCTCCTTTCTCTGCGATTGCGGTGATCTGTGCTTCCATGTCGGCGGCCAGTTTGGAGTAAGCGGCTTCATACTGGTCAGCGGGAACGTTCTTGGCACGACCCATATCCACACGGGCTTCGATGTTGAACAGGTCGTTCAGGGAAGCGCCCTTGGCGATGGCGGCTCGGCAGAGCTTGTCGTAATCCAGGATGATGGTGAGCATCTGAAGCTGACGGCCGTGGTCGGAGTAGGAGTCGATGTCAGCAAAGGCGTTCTGCTGCAAGAAGTCCTCTCGGATGATACGGGCAGTCTCCAAGGTCAGCTGGTCACTGGGGGACAAGGAGTCCTTACCGACCAGCTGGACGATCTCGTTCAGGCTGGATTCTTCCTGGAGGATGGCCATAGCCTTGTCACGGTTCTGGAAGAACTGCTTGCCCAGGTGTTCATCATACCAGGGGCGGAGAGAATCCAGGTAGAGGGAGTAAGAGTTGAGCCAGTTGATGGCCGGGAAGTGACGGCGGGAGGCCAGGGAGGCGTCCAGGGACCAGAACACCTTGACGATACGCATGGTGCCCTGGGAGACCGGTTCAGACAAGTCGCC
>ERZ825137.2550-NODE-2550-length-20900-cov-4.331111_pt1 | contig 20900 bp, 22 predicted proteins | sample MGYA00519873_ERZ825137 | MGnify/ENA primary metagenome ERZ825137 (study PRJEB31778, sample SAMEA3449190) | human gut metagenome | biome: human gut; feature: human-associated habitat; material: faeces | place: United Kingdom | collected 2010/2012 ...
GGACGGAACAGGGCGCGCCGGCGTGAATCACGCTTGAATGTGTTGACACCATGGGGAAGAAGGGGTAGAATGGTAGCACGCTTTCAGAAATGGATTATGTGAGGAACGAATATGAATGCACCGGTTGATGTGACCGATATCCGAATCGAAACCGAGCGCCTTATCCTGCGCGCCTGGCGGGAGGCGGATTTGGCGGATTTTTATGAATATGCCCGCGTGGAAGGCGTTGGCGAGATGGCCGGGTGGAATCACCACCAATCCATGGAGGAGTCCCGACGGATTCTGGATTCTTTTATCAGCGGAAAAAAGACCTTTGCCCTGGAATGGAAGGAAAACGGAAAGGTGATCGGCTCGCTGGGCCTGGAACCCCGGGACGCGGGACTGCCGGAAGAATTGCATGGACGTGAGATCGGCTACGTTCTCAGCAGGGATTATTGGGGCAGGGGACTGATGCCGGAGGCGGTCAAGGCCGTGATCGACTACTGCTTCCAGGAGCTGTCCTTTGACTACCTGACCTGCGGCCATTTTGACTGCAATGACCGCTCCCGCCGGGTGGTGGAAAAGAGCGGTTTCCGGTTCCTGAAAAAGGTGGTCACGCCCACCGCACGGGGTGTTGACGAGCCGGGGAAGATGTACGTCCTGTACAACCCGATGAAACCTATCGACAAGGAGAAACAGCCATGTTTGAACTGAAAAAAACCGAGGGCAAAGCCCGCCGGGGAGAATTCACCTGTGCCCACGGCACCGTCCAGACGCCGGTGTTCATGAACGTCGGCACGCAGGGTGCGATTAAAGGCGCGCTGAGCGCCAAGGATTTGAAAGACATCGGGTGTCAGGTGGAGCTGTCCAATACCTACCATCTGCATCTGCGTCCCACGGACACGGTGGTGCGCCAGATGGGGGGACTGCATAAGTTCATGACTTGGGACGGCCCCATTCTGACGGATTCCGGCGGATTTCAGGTGTTCAGTCTGGCTTCCCTGCGGAAAATCAAGGAGGAGGGCGTGTATTTTGCCTCCCACATCGACGGCCACAAGATTTTCATGGGGCCGGAGGAGAGTATGCAGATCCAGTCCAATCTGGGCAGCGACATGTGCATGGCCTTTGACGAGTGCATTGAAAACCCCTCGCCCCGGGACTATGTTCAGAAAAGCGTGGACAGAACCTACCGCTGGCTGGTGCGCTGCAAGGCGGAAAATGCCCGCCTGAACGCCCTGCCGGACACGGTGAACCCCCAGCAGATGCTCTGGGGCATCAATCAGGGCGGCACGTATACGGACATCCGGGTGGATCACATGAAACGCATTGCCGAGCTTGACCTCCCCGGCTACGCCATCGGCGGCCTTGCGGTGGGGGAGACCACGCAGGAGATGTACGACATCATCGAGGCCGTGGAGGAGCACATGCCGGTGGACAAGACCCGCTACCTCATGGGCGTGGGGACGCCCAGCAACATCATCGAGGCGGTCGCCCGGGGCGTGGATTTCTTTGACTGCGTTATGCCGGCGCGGAATGCCCGCCATGCCCGGCTGTTCACATGGGAGGGCGCGATCAACCTGAAAAACGCCAAGTATATCACCGACGACAGCCCCATCGATCCCCACTGCGACTGCCCGGTCTGCCGCCGCTATTCCCGCGCCTATATCCGCCATCTGTTCGTGGCGGAGGAAATGCTGGCAATGCGCCTGTCCGTCATGCACAATCTGTATTTTTACAACAAGCTGATGGAGAAGATCCGTCAGTCGCTGGACGAGGGACGCTTTGAAGACTTCCGCCGGGAGTATTCGGAGAAGCTGGGCAGAAGAATATAAAAATATTAAGAACCACTTAAAAGCCCCCTTGCAATTTACGCAATTAATGGTATAATGAACAGGAAATAACACAAAAGGAGTTTTCCCAATGAATGTTTTGACTGGAACCACCTCTGCCGGTATGGGCAGCACCGTCATCATGCTGGTGCTGATGATCGCGATTTTCTACTTCATGCTGATCCGTCCCGAGAACAAGAAGAAAAAAGAGGCCGAGCAGATGCGCGGCGCCGTGAAGAAGGGCGATAAGATCGTCACCATCGGCGGTATCGTGGGCGTTGTTGTGGACGTGAAGGAAAGCCGCATCGTCGTCGAGACCAGCGCCGATCAGGTACGTATCGAGCTGGAGAAGTGGGCGATTTCCTCCAACGAGACCGCTACGGAGGCCGCCAAGGCGGAGGCCAAGAAGGCGCAGGAAGCCAAGGCAAAGGCCAAGGCCGCAAAGAAGGCCGACAAGGCGAAGAAGGACTGATTGCTGGTCGTTCCAAAGTCTTTGAGAAGTTGAAAATCCGCCCGATGCCATTGGCATCGGGCGGATTTTATATGCCCAATAGTACAAAAACAGCTCATGGAGCGTATCGGTACAACCCCTTTACATAGTATCTTGGAACGGAAACGGCTCCGGGAATTTTCCCGGAGCCGTTCTTTTGTATTTACGGAATCTGAACGCCGAAAGCCTGCATTTCCCGGCGAAGCTCGTCCGCGTCGCCGTGGAAGACGATGCCCGGCATACCGGTGCGCTCCGCGCCTTCGATGTTCTGGGCGGAATCGTCGATAAACAGACATTCCTGAGGAACAAGATGGAATGTTTCGTACAGAAGATCGTAGATTTCTGCACAGGGCTTGACCAGCTTGACATCGGCGGAAATAAGCGTCCCGTCAAAATACTGACTTCCGGGAACCCGCGGCCAGTATTCGTGCTGACGGCAGCTGGCGTTGGAGAGAAGATACACGCCGTATCCCGCCTTTTTCAGGTCGCTCACCAGCTGCTCCATGCCGGCAATGGGGAGGATGGGACGATCCCACCGGTCAACCAGCAGGTGCGCCGTCTCATGGAGCCGCTGGGGAAGACGGCGGCACATGCTCTCGGCTGCTTCGGCCTCGGTCATGGAGCCGCGATCCATCTTCGCCCATTCCAGCGAGAGGTAGACGTTGTTCAGCAGCAACTTTCTGTCAGCGCCCTGAACGCCCACGGCGTCCAGAAAATAGTCCCGGTCAAAGCGCAGCAGAACGTTGCCCATGTCGAAAATAACGTTTTTGATCATCAGACGATCTTAACCTTTCCCTTGGTAGCCCGGAACACGATGACCAGGGAAACGATGGTCGTCAGGGTCAGGATGGTGGCCAGGGCTGCGGCGGTGCCGTCGCTCATGCGGACGACTTCCTGATAAATGGCAACGGCGATGGTGGATGTCTTGCCGGAATAGAGCATGATGGAGCTGCTCAGCTCGTTGATGCAGGTGATCCAGCTGAGGACCGCGCCGGACATAATGCCGGGCAGCATCATCCGCGCCGTGACCGTGAAGAAGGTCTTCATAGGCGATACGCCCAGATTGATGGACGCTTCCTCAACGAACGGGTCCATCTGATACAGGAACGCGCTGCCCGACCGGACGGTGTAGGGGAGCTTCCGGATGACGTAGGAGATAATCATGATGGCGGCAGTGCCGACCAGAATCAGAGGCTTGCGGTTGAACGCCACGATCAGGCCGATACCCAGAACGGAACCGGGGATGACATAGGGGAACATGATCAGCGTGTCGATCAGGCTGGCGATCTTGCCCTTCTTCCGGACGAGAACGTAGGACACCAGAATGCCGATGAAGATGATGAACACAATGGCCGCGATGGAGAACACATAGGTGTTGCGGATGTTCCGGCCAAGGCGGGACATGATGGTGCGGTAGTTGTTCAGGTTGACGCCCTTGATGACGCCGGAGAAGCTCCGCTCGATGAAGGACTGGCACACCACAACGATCTGAGGCAGGAATGCAAGACACACCACAATGTAGATGGGCAGGGAAGCGAGGAACCGCTTGAACCCGTGAAGCTCGGTCTCCTGGGGCGGCCGGAGAGAACTCATGGTATAATTCCGCTTGTCCACCACCAGCTTCTGGAAGCTCAGCATGACCAGGGAACAGAACACGATGATAACGGACAGCGCCGAGGCCATGTAGGGGTCGGTGGCACTTTCGGACATGTACTCGTTATACACGAGAACCGGCAGAACGGTGTAGCCCTCGCCCAGAAGCATGGGGGTGCCGAAGTCGGCCAGACACGTCATGAACACCATGATGCAGCCTGCCAGAATGGAGGGCAGGATGACGGGCAGCGTCACCGTCCAGATGCGCATAAGCTTATTCATGCCCAGATTCTCGGAGGCTTCCTCCAAGGAGCTGTCAATGCTGTTCATGGCGCCGGAGGTGTACAGATAGATGTAGGGGAACAGGTGCAGGGTAAATACGAAGATGATGCCGCCGCGACCGTAAATTGTAGGTGCGGTCATGCCGATATTCGCCAGCGCCCGGGCCACCAGGCCGTTTCGACCCAGCAGGATGATCCAGGAATAAGCGCCGATGAAGGGAGGGCTCATCAGGCTCATGATGATGAAGATGTGAAGGATCTTCTTGCCCGGAATGTTGTAGCGGGTGATCAGATAAGCGATGGGAACGCCCACCAGTGTCGTGGTAAGTACCGTGGAGAAGCACACGACCATGGAGCGAAGCAGCGTCTGATAATAGTAGGGCTTGGTGAAGAAACGCTTGAAGTTGTACAGCGTGATGCCCTCTACCTTGCTGGAAAACACGCTCTTCGTGATGATGGTGTAGAAGGGGTAGACAATGAACAGGCACATTGCCAGAATCACGAACAGCTTTGTGAAGAACCAGAAATCCGGTTTCCAGCGGGAATTAAGCCGTTTGTTCACAGGCTGAGCACCTCCTCGCTCTTGTCGTACAGACTGATGCGCATGGGGTCAAAGCTCAGGTGAACCTGCTCGCCGTCGCTGTGAATTTCGGTGGTGTCCTTGGTGTACTCGTTGACGATCAGGTTCTGGCCGTCGTTCAGCTGCACCTCGTACTCGATGAAATCGCCCAGGAAGGTGGAGAACAGGATGGTGCCGGGCATACCGCTTTCGGAGAAGAAAAGCTGCTCGGGACGGGCGGAGATCTTGCCGCTCCCCACATAGGCGCGGGAGACGGGGACGGTGATGTCCAGCTCGCCCTTGATGCTCACGGCGGCGTTTCCGGCGTTGGGGGCGTTCACCTCGCAGTCAAGGAAGTTGCTCACGCCGATGAAGCCCGCGACAAAGGGATTCTGGGGCTTGGCGTAGATGTCACGGGGGGTGCCGATCTGCATGATGTGGCCGTCCTTCATGACGGCGATCCGGTCGGAAATGGCCAGGGCTTCCTCCTGATCGTGGGTGACGTAGATGGTGGTGATGCCCAGACGCCGCTGCAGCTTCTTGATGACGGAGCGCATCTGCACTCTCAGCTTGGCGTCCAGATTACTCAGAGGCTCGTCCATCAGCAGAACACTTGGCTCGATAACAAAAGCTCTGGCCAGAGCCACACGCTGCTGCTGACCGCCGGACAGCTCGTTGGGCTTCCGGTCTGCCAGATGGGAGATCTGCACCAGTTCCAGCGCCTCGTCAACCTTGGGCTTGATCTCCTTGGCGGGCATCTTCCGCGCCTTGAGACCGTAGGCTACGTTCTCCCGGACGGTCAGGTGGGGGAAGATGGCGTAGTTCTGGAAGACCATGCCAATGTCGCGCTTGTGGGCGGGAACATCGTTGATCCGCTTTTCGCCAAAGTAAAAATCGCCGCCCTCGATGGAGTTAAAACCGGCGATCATCCGCAGAAGCGTGGTTTTGCCGCAGCCGGAGGGGCCAAGAAGGGTAAAGAATTCGCCCTCCTGAATGTCCAGCGAAACGCCGTTCAGCGCGGTGAAATCGCCGTAGCGCTTTACGGCGTTCTGAATAATGACTTGATTGCTCATGTGGTGTCCTCCCGTATGTGTAGATATGTTGCGCGCGGTTCAAAAGTATGCCGGAGCATCCGGCACAGTTTTCAGCCGCAGGCGATACACCGCAAGGAGGCACCCTGGAGGGTGCCTCCCGCAGTAAAGCATAAGTTGAGAAATTAACCTGCGACCAGATCGTTGAACTGCTCCTTGATTTCATCTCTGTGGGAAGCAGCGTAGCTGAAGTCGTAGTTGCCCACATGGCAGTCGTCCAGGGAGCACAGACCCTTGGGGGCGATGTCGGAACGGACGGGGCGGCGGGCCCAGTCGGCGTTCTGAGCGGTCTGGCACTCAGCGCTGGTAACGAAGTCGATGAACAGCTTGGCGTTCTCCTCGTTGGGGCAGTCCTTAATCAGGGCAACACCGTCGGGAACGGCGGAGTTCTGCTCAGGATACACAAAGCCGATGTCGGGGTTGTCGGCGTACAGAACGGCGGACTTCTCGATGGTCACGCCCAGAGCGTACTCACCGGAAGCAACCAGCTTGTGGCAGTTGCCGGAGGAGTCCTGCAGCTTGCCGTCCAGGTTGGCGATGAACTTACCAACCAGATCCCAGCCTTCCTCGATGGTGGGCTGGCTGAACAGCATGGTGCAAAGCTGGGTGTAGGCGGAGCCGGACTTGGAGGGAGAGCAGTAAGCGATCTTGCCCTTCAGGTTCTCGTTGCACAGGCCTTCCCAGGTGGTGGGGACGTCGGCCTCGTCCAGCATGGTCTTGTTGTAGATGAAGACCATGGGCAGCGGGGACTCGCCTATCCAGTAGCCGTTGGGATCCTTGTAGGCTTCGCCGATGAACTCGTCGTTTGCGCAGACGTACGGCTCAAAGTAATCGTTGTAAGCTGCGAGGGTGTCAGCACCGCCGCCCCACAGAACGTCGCCCTGGGGATTGGCAGCCTCGGCAACGAGGCGCTGGCACAGCTCGCCGGTACCGGCGGCGATGACTTCAACTTGGATGTTGGGATACTTCTCCATGAACTGGGCAACGCCTGCGTTCAGAGGATCGGCATCGTGGGGAGAGTAGACAACGAGCTTGCCGGTGTAATCTTCCGGAGCTTTCTCGGCGTTCTCTGCGGGAGTGTTTTCAGCGGGGGTCTCTGCTTCGGGAGCCTTGGATTCCTCAGGCTGGGAAGCGGCCTGCTGGCCGCAAGCGCACAGCGCGAACACCATGCACAGAGCCAGAAGCAGTGCGAAGAGCTTCTTCATTTGGTTTCCTCCTGTAAAATTTATACTTCGTGGGATCGTCACATTGGCTATGGATCCCTAGGATGTAATAGATTATAACATCGGGATTGTGAGAATTCAACAAAAATTATGAAATAATGAAAATTTTGTTAACAGTAAACTAAAAAGCTCCCGCAGGGTATTTCAGACCCAGCGGGAGCTTTTTGCTTATCTTACAAATCTTATTTATCTAAGCGATAGAAGTACCGGTAATCCGAACGCAGGATGTTCCGTATGAACGGGACGGACAGCACCGCGTCCGCGGACATCCACGCCACGGGGTCGGCGGCGCACATCGCGTAGAAAGCGAGCATGGGCGCGGCCGCGCTGACGGCTCCACCCGCTATCGCAGGGGGCAGCAGCAGGCACACGGTGACGCGTGCGACAAGCTCCGCGGTGCCAGCGCCGAGGATGAACTGCGGGCGGCCTATGCCTTGTACGCAGTTTCGCATGACGAAGATGAACGCGAGGAAGGGGTACATCGCAAGGTCAATATGCAGATATGCGTTGCCATAGCGGATGGTCTCTGGCGTGACCTTGTCGGCGCTGAGGAAGATGTGCAGATACGCGCCGTTTATCGTCAGCAGCAGGCCGGTACCGACCATAACGGCGGTTATGACGGCGGCGATGATGAGCGCCTGCAGCGTGCCCTTGCGGATGCGCGCGTAGTCGCCGGCGCCGAGGTTCTGCGCGGCGAAGCTCGTCATGGCGGAGCCGAGGCCGTTGAACGGTGTCATAAGCAGGTTGTTGAGCTTGTGCGCTGCGCCCTTCGCGTCCTTCACGACGGCGACGGTCTGCTCGACGGTGAACTCACCGCTCTCGATGCTGACGACCTCGCCGGCGATGCCGTTCGGGACCATGATCTTATGCAGGATCGCGCTCGTCTCCTGGACGGTGCCGAGCACGTCGCCCGCGCGCACCTTATCGCCGGGCTTTGCGACGGGGACGAACTCCCACTTCTTCTCGCGGTTGAGCGCGGGAACGTCGATGCCTCTTGCGATGCAGTCGCCGGAGAGCTTGCGCATCTCGGGCAGGGGGCGCTGGATACCGTCATAGATATTGTCCAGCATGCCGGGTCCAAGCTCGACGGACAGCGGCATACCGGTGGTGATGACCTCGGCGCCGGGGCCAAGTCCGGAGGTCTCTTCATAGACCTGGATGGAGGCCTTGTCGCCGGTCATGTTAAGGATCTCGCCTATCAGGTGCTGAGAGCCGACACGCACAACGTCGGAGACGTTGGCGTCCGCCAGACCCTCGGCCACAACAAGCGGTCCGGAAACCTTTGTTATAGTTCCGCTCATTTACATGTTCCTTTCCAAACCGCGCAGCTTGCTGCCGCGGCTTTCGGATTGATATGGGGAGGATCAGTCTCCCAAAATATTCGTGCCGACGGCACGCTCGACCGCCGCTCTCAGAGCCGACTGGCCGAGGCCTATGGAACCCTCGCGGCCGGGGATCAGGATGATCGCCGGGGTGGGGCTGTCCTTAAATTTGTCTATCTCCGCCTGGATCTGCGCGGCGAAGTTTTCCTCAATGTAGATGATGGCGTAATCGTCGTTCTCGCGGGTGAGGCTCTTGAGGATCCTGCCTGCTTCCGCGCCGTCCGCCGCGGGGTATGTCTCAAGGCCGAGAGCCTTGAAGCCCATGACGGTGTCTCTGCCGCCGATGACAGCTATTTTATACATACAGATCACGCAGCCTTTCCCGGATGGTCTGCGAGGGGACGCCCGCAAGCCGACCCGTGAGGATCATTCTGATCGCGGTTATCTCGCCCTCGACCGCCGCCATATAGGCGACTGGCACCTCGCAGCCGTAGCTGATGAGGCGCGCGCCCTTGAGGTAGTCGTTCACGGCGTTGTCGCAGGCAAGCTCGAAGGCCGTCATGCTGCCGCCGGAGAGCGCCTCACCGCCGAGAACGGCGGCCTTCTCAAGCGCGCTGTGGGCATAGAGAGCAGCAAGGCTGTCCTTATCCGTGGCGTTCGCGACGCGCTCCGCGCCGACGTTGCCGTCCGGTATGAGCACCTCGCGCAGGAAGTCCTGCCCCTTGCCCATGCGCAGGGTGCGCACGGCGCTGCGGAGGTTCGCGCTGTCAATGAGGATGGCGGCGTAGCCGCGCAGGAACGGGCTGTCCACCTTGTCGACAGCGGCGCGAAGCTCGGTGAAGTATGCCTTGTCGAGCACGAAGTCGGCAAGCTGGGGATTCGCGGTGCGGGCAAGAGTCGCCTTGGCTTCCTCCATGGCGTTTGCCAGCGTCTCCGGCAGCATGATGCGCTTCTCTTCATTGTACAGCTCAAGCAGCTTCAGCCCCGGGATGCGCCCGGAATCGCTGAGCAGATGCTTTGCGTCCTGACCCATCGCCTCGCCCTTGATGATGGCCTTGGCGTTGTGGTAATCGTACTTGAGCTTGAAGATATCCGTAAGCGCGCTGTCGGGCGCCATTTTACCCAGCTCCTCGAAAATTGCCGAGCGGTGCTCCGCCAGAGTCTCCTCAATTTCGCCCGCGCTCATTGCCGACATGTCGGGGTACCCGCAGTCGGTCAGGAGCTTTGCGGCGTCCTCAAAGGCGGCGGCATCCAGCATACGCTCCGCCTTCTCATTGCTCAGGAGCCGCGGCTCCCGCGCGCGAAGCATTGCGGAGGTGCAGAGATACGCTTCTTTTTTATTTAACAATTTTTTCCCTCCCTGTTTCGGGATTTACGGCCGGGCCGTTATTCAAAGAGAACTCCGGCAAGCTGTGCGGACATATCGCCGCGGCACAGCTCCACCAGAAGCTCGACGGTGCAGTTGGCCTCGATGCTTCCGCGGCGGAGGATGAGCCCGCCCCTGAAGTCGCCGGTATCGTCGGAAAGCGTGAGCTTGCCGCCGGGGAGAAGGGCGTTGGCAGCCTTGACGACCGCCGCGCCTATCTCAGCCTTATCGCGCGCGTTGAGCACGATCTCTTCATCGCCGGTGGAGGAGGCCTGAGAGGCAAGCTTTGCAAGCAGAGCAATGTACTTCTCCTGCGGCAGCGCGATAAGCTCTTCCACGGCCTTGTCAAAGCCCGCGGAGACCATCTCCTGCTTGAGAGCGAGGATGGCTTTCCTGCTCTCCATGCGGGTCAGGCGCTCTACGCTGTCAAGCTTGTCCTGATTCGACTTGACGCCGAGGCGGATCTTCTCGGCGTAAGCGTCCTTTGCCTTTATCTCATAGTCCCGGCGGATCTCTGCGCACTGCTGCTCTGCCTGAGCCAGTATCGCATCGGCCTGTGCCTTGGCGTCAGCCTGGATATGTGCGATTATCTTTTCAGTGCCTTTCATAGTATGTCCTGCCTTTTTGAATTTTTAAGAGCGATCCCCATCAGATGGAGAGGAGCATCATCATGGATGCAAGCAGGGACAGAATGGCGTAGAACTCGACGGTGATGCAGAGGATCATGCCCTTTGCCCAGTGGTCGGGGTTCTTTGCGAGCAGGCTGACGGAAGCGGCAGCGACCTTGCCCTGGGCCTTAGCGGTGACGAGACCGCCGATACCGATGGGCATGCAGGCTGCGAAGTAGCGGCAGCCGTCGATGAAGCTCAGGTCGGCGCCGGTGCCGTTGAGCAGACCCATCTGCATGATGGCGACGAAGAAAACGACCAGACCGTAGAGACCCTGGGTACCGGGGATGACCTGAAGGATCATGACCTTACCGAACTTGGAAGGATCCTCGGTGACGAGACCTGCGCCCGCTTCACCGGCGATGCCGGTACCGAGACCGGAGCCTGCGCCTGCAAGGCATGCTGCCAGACCTGCGCCGAGAAGACCTATTGCCAGACCGGAATGTGCAAACAGAAATTCCATTTTTATTTTCCTCCTAAATTTATTCTGCTACGTTGTAGTATTTCGTTTTTACCGTAAGCGGATCGAATGGGCGGCCGCCGTCCTCATAGAACTTGCCGAAGTACTCCAGGCACTGGAGACGCAGGTCGTGGACATAGCAGCCGAGAAGGTTCAGCGCGAAGTTCAGGCCGTGACCGATGATGAAGATCGGTATGAAGAGCCAGAAGCTGTTGGCGATAGCGCCGATGGTGTTGAACACCGTCGCGATGACGGAGCCGGCGAGCATCAGAGCCATGATACGGGTATAGGACAGGATATCGCCGAACCAGCCGGTGGCGGTATTGTAAAGAGTCCCGAACAGGCTGCCGAGCTTGCCGAAGATGCCCTTGGAGCCGCGTGAGCCGCCGTAGAAGATCATCACTGCGCCGATGATGAGCACGACCGGGACACCGGAGACATTGCCGATCTTCAGCACGTAGAGGATGATACCGGCGAGCGTGACCCACAGAGAGCCCTCTTCCCAGATCGCGTCGGCTATCTGGCCGTGCTTTATCTTCTTGATAAAGCTGATGGCAAGACCCGTGTTGAGGTGGATAAGGCCGAGCACCATCGAGCCGACAAGGACATAGACGGTATCGTTGAGCGGGGTGAAGAGACTCGGAAGCTCGCCCCAGCCCTCGGGCTTGCCGAGGATGCCGCCGATCTTCACGAGCGCGTCACCGAAGAAGCCGCCGGTTATCGCGCCCATTATAAAGGTCGCGATGCCGCAGTAGAGCAGCAGCTGGCAGAACGACAGCGAGCCTGCCCTCGGCTTCATCTTCTTCATTGCTATCACCGCCGCGAGGATCATTATGATGCCGTAGCCCATATCCGCCATCATGAGTCCGTAGAACAGGATGAAAAACGGAGCCATGAGCGGGTTCGGGTCCAGACTGCCGTAGGCCGGCAGGCTGTACATGTTCGTCACCATATTGAGCGCGTTGGTGATCTTATTATTCTTGAGCTTTACAGGGACATTGGGGTACTCATCCTCCTCGGGGACGAGCGCTTCCCAAGCGCAGCCGAAGCGCTCGAACACTTCATTGAGCTCCGCTTCGCGCTCCTCGGGGTACCAGCCCTCCATGATAACGGCGCTGTCCGTGCCGTAGAGCTTGTCCCCGGCCTCGGCCAGAGATATCTGCACGCTCACGCGGTCTGCCGCAAGCTTCAGTTCGTCGCGCCTGACGGCTTCGCCGACGATGTACTGCACGCAGTTTTCCTTTTCGGTTGCAAGCGACTGAAGCTCGGAGCGCGCCTCGGCGCTGCATTCCTTTGCCGAGGTGCTGACGCCCGCGAAGGACGCCGCGCTGAAGCCGAAGCCGCGCAGGCATTCCTGCATTTCGGCAAGCTTTTCGCGCATGCACACGAATACGACGTAGTGTTCCTTCTTCTCCTCATGCACACAGAAGAGCTCGCTCTCGGCGTCTATCTGTTCGAGCGCCGCTTCTACCTGACCCAGCTCCGTGCGGGCGGGTATGGTGCCGAGCAGCACCGCGCAGCGTTCTGTGCCCTCGGTACCGAGCGGCAGGTCAAGATCGAGCCACGGCTGGAGCGACTGGATGACGCCGCGCTGGCGGCTTTCCTCGGCGCTGATGCGCTTGATGCGCGCGTCGTAGCTCTCAATGCCTTCGGCGACCTTGAGCGCACCGGCAAGGCCGGTATCGTCCAGCAGGACGCAGTCGTCAAGCTCCGGCTTTGCGGAGAGAAGCTTGCCCTTCTTCGGGGCATAATGATCCAGCAGGTCAATGGCATGCGTCAGCGTTGTGTGCCGGCTCTTGAGAGATGCGACGTCGCTGCTCTCCCGATGTACCAGCGCTTCGATATCCGTGCCGTGAAGCTCGCCCTCAAGCTCGGAAATTTCCACGCAGCCATGCCTGATAAGCTCCCGCAGGAGTTCTTCCTTATTGGAACGGACAGCAATAAGGCGGAGCTTTTTCATTTTTAGAATGGCCATCTCAGCTGTTCACTATCCTTTCCACAACAAGAGCTGCTGCCTGCTCCAGCCGCCCTTCGGCTCTGGCGCGCAGCGCTGCTTTCTGATTTTCCAGCTCACCGGAAAGGCCCTTGGCCTGAGCCCTTGCCTTCTCGCTGACCTGGCGGCTGAGCTCCTTGAGCTCCTCCTCGGCTTTTGCGCAGGCGGCATCGATCGCAAGCTTGCCCGCGGTATCCGCGTCAGCCAGCATCTGCTTCGCCTTGCTCTCGGCTTCGGCTACCGTGACCTTGGCCTGAGCTTCCGCCTGAGCAATATTGCTTACTGCTTCAAATGACATTGGCACACCCCCTCTTTATCCCGCAATGCGTTATTAAAAAAGCTGTCTTTATGATACCTTAACGCGCATATAGATTCAAGCAAAACTTACCTTTTTACTTTGTCAAAATTGACGCACACGGTCAAAAACTTACAGACTCCGCGTATTTGTATATAAAGCTGCTACAGTATTGTATTATATTGACAGAATCTTGTCAAACGCGAATCTGCACAAATGAAAAAGTCGGATGTGTCATAGTTTCGTCAATGTATACAATGCTGTGAGAGCTGCCCAAAAGCAAACAGCCGCGGCTTCGGAGATAGCTCCGCCCAGCCGCGGCTGTTAAGATGACGCTAAAATTTTATACGCCCTCAAGCTGTATCCTGCACTGCCGTCCGTCGGAGCCGTCGGCGTAGATGCGCAGGCTCTCACCCTCGCTGCCGGTGCAGTCAAATTCGTAGCAGGCCATATATTCCCCGCCGGGGCGCTGCACGATCACCTTGCGGCTGCCGATCACGCTCACGTTATCGGGCAGGCTGCCGCGCGCTGTCTCCTCGTCGCAGCTCCAGTCAAGCTCCGGCACAGCGTCCGAATAGCGCGTCGCGTCATAGGAATATATGCTGCCGTCGTCGATCGCGACGGAGACGCTGATATAATCGTCGACGCGCAGCGCGCCGTCCTGCACGGGGACAAAGCGGAACGAGGCGACACTCCCGTTCCCGCCGCGCTCGCTGAGGCTCAGGCTGTCATAGCCGCGCGCTTTCAGAAAGTCCTGCGCGATCTCCTCGGCCTGCTCCGCGCTGATGCTCCCGGAGCCTACGAGCCGCGACTGTGACAGAGATTCAAGTCCGCGCGAGCTGACGCACAGGAGCACGTTTCCCGCGCTGTAGCAGCGGCGGCCGTCCTCGCCCTCATAGCCGTATTCGTCCTTGAGTTCGCGCGGCTCCATGCCAACGGCCTCGGCGGCGAGCGCCCGCGCCTGCTCCTCGCTCAGCTTTCCGCGCTCCTTCTCCGGGCGGGTGCTGTACTGCCCGTCATATTGAAAATCCTCGGGCGCGGTGAAGTCCGCCTCGTAGCCCAGAAGCTCGGCGCTGAGCTTCCCCGTGTCCTCGATGCCGATGTTCTGAAGCTGCTCCTCGCGGCTGTCCATGATGAGCTCCCCGGAGTTTACGCGCCCCTGCATATCGCGCAGGCGGGCGGAGAACTCCGCGGCGGTATCGGACATGGTCTTGAGCTGCTGCTTCTGCTCGTCGCTGAGCTTATCGCCGCTCTGCGCGCCGAGGCTTTTTGCGTAGTCCCCCGCGCGGTTTAGAAAGCCCGAGAGCTGCTCAAGCTCCTGCGTTGAAAACGGCAGCGCAGAGAGCGCAGCCTCGGCGGCCAGCGCGTTGGCATAGGCCTGAGTGCATATGCTGCGCCCCAAGGTCGCGTCAGTGGCGTACAGGCTCTTTTTAAGCGAGCGGCTCAGCCCGTCGACCGCGGAGACGGTCGTCTCAAACGCGCCGGACGAGCTGTACAGTGCAGTAAGCCGGTAGACGGCAAGCTTTGAGTACAGCACTGCCGAGAGCACGCTGAGCGTAACGAGCGCCGCGGCGGTATATATAATGATAAGCTGTTTTGCTTTTGCGGACATAAAAACACCCCTTTGACGCTTATTAGTATCACCGTCAAAGGGGCAGATTATTATTGATTATCCGAGCTTTTCAAGCGCCGTGTTCAAACGGCGGAGAGTCTCGTCCTTTCCGAGAATGCGGCATATCTCGACCGCGCCGCCGGGAGTGACTGCCTTGCCCGCGGCCGCGATGCGCACAGGCCACATGACCTTTGCGTTCTTCGCCTCCATCGCCTCGGCAAGTCCGACCATCGCACCCATGATATGCTCATCGTCCCACATCGGCAGTGCCTCGAATATCGGGACGATCTTCTCCAGCACGTCCCTGGAGCTGTCCTTATCGGACTTGGACTTCTTGTGGACGAAGAGCTCGGTATCGTACTCGGGCAGCTCGTCGAAGAAGTCAACCTTCTCCGGGATATCGGTCAGCACCTCGGTGCGCTGCTGGAGAAGCGCGGCGATGGCCGCGGCGTCATACGCGGGGTTCTTCACGCTCCGGCGGATATACGGCTCCGCCGCCTTGGCAAAGGCCTCGGGGCTCATGGCGCGGATATACTCGCTGTTGAAGTAGCGCAGCTTGTCAATGTCAAAGATCGCGGGGGACTTGGAGATACCGGCAAGGTCAAAGATATCGATAAGCTCGTCCATGCTGAATATCTCCTGCTCGCCGCGCGGGCTCCAGCCGAGGAGCGTGACATAGTTGATGACGGCGTCAGTCAGGTAGCCCTGGGCGATAAGATCCTCATAGGACGGGTCGCCGTGGCGCTTGGACATCTTGTTGTGCGCGTCGCGCATGACGGGCGAGCAGTGGACGTACTTCGGAATGTCCCAGCCGAAGCCCTCGTACAGCAGATTGTACTTCGGGGCGGAGGAGAGATACTCGCTGCCGCGCACGACGTGGGTGATGCCCATGAGGTGGTCGTCCACAACGTTTGCGAAGTTATAGGTCGGCAGTCCGTCGCGCTTTAAGAGCACCTGATCGTCAAGGCTCGCGTTCTCGACGGTGATATCGCCGAAGGTCTCGTCATGGAAAGTGGTCGTCCCCTCGTGCGGGATGAGCTGGCGGATGACATAGGGTCTGCCCTCGGCGGCGAGACGGTCGGACTCCTCACGGCTCATGCAGCGGCAGGGATCGTCCCCGCGGTCAAATTCGCCGGTGTCCTCCTCAGAGGCTGTCTTTTCGCAGAAGCAGCGGTAGGCATGGCCGCGCTCCATGAGCAGCTCCGCGTATTCCTTATAGAGTCCGCGGCGCTCGGTCTGCACATAGGGGCCGACGGGGCCGCCGACGTCCGGGCCTTCGTCATGCTCGAGATGGCACTGCTCCATCGTCCTGTATATAACGTCAACAGCGCCCTCAACGAGACGCCCCTGATCCGTATCCTCGATGCGGAGAATGAACTTGCCCTTATTGTGGCGGGCGATGAGATAGGTGTAAAGCGCGGTGCGGAGATTGCCGACGTGCATGTACCCCGTGGGAGACGGGGCGAACCGCGTGCGCACCTCGCCCGTGGGGATGCGCTTTTCCATATCCTCAAACCACTTCATGTCTTTCATTTTGTGCCTCCTGCGCCAAAATATATTCAGCTTACTTTTCTTATATTATTTTGCAAATTGGCAGTTGTCAAGACAAACTTATTTTGATACAATGTATAGACGCTCATACTGGGCTTTTTCTGAGCCTCCGCCGGCCGTTCCGGAGACAGCGCCGCTGCGGCGCGATAAATATGGACGGCAGAATGGGAGATTATTGTGGATAACAACACCGCTGAAAAGAAAACTATGCTCTCGGGCATCCAGCCCTCCGGCGACCTGCACCTCGGCAACTACCTCGGCGCGGTCAAGAACTGGGCGGAGCTCGCTGACGAGTTTAACTGCTATTATTTCATGGCCGACCTGCACAGCCTTACCGTGCGTCAGAACCCCGCAGAGCTGCGCCGCCGCTCTGTCACGCAGCTTGCGCAGTACATCGCCTGCGGCCTTGACCCGGAGAAGAACACCCTGTTCATCCAGAGCCATGTGCATGAGCACGCGGAGCTCGGCTGGATCCTCAACTGCTATACGATGTTCGGCGAGCTGAGCCGCATGACCCAGTTCAAGGACAAGTGCGCGAAGAACGCCGATAACATCAACGGCGGCCTCTTCACCTACCCCTCGCTCATGGCGGCGGATATCCTGCTCTATCAGCCGGATTATGTCCCTGTCGGCGAGGATCAGAAGCAGCACTGCGAGCTGACGCGCGATGTCGCCATACGCTTCAACAATATCTACGGCGAGACCTTCAAGGTACCCGAGCCCTATATACCCAAGGTGGGCGCAAGGATAATGAGCCTCGGCGTGCCGACCTCGAAGATGAGCAAGTCCGATCCTCAGGGCTGCGTGTTCATCATGGACAAGCCCGAGGACATCGCCCGCAAGTTCAAGCGCGCCGTGACCGATTCCGATACCGAGCACTGTGTGCATTACGATCTTCAGAACAAGCCCGGCGTCTCCAACCTTATGAGCATCTACTCCTCCGTCACCGGCAAGACCTTTGACGAGATAGAGCGCGAGTTTGACGGTCAGGGCTACGGCGCTTTCAAGCCCGCGGTCGGCGAGGCCGTCATCGAGGCGCTGCGCCCCATTCGTGAGGAGGCCGAGCGTATGATCGCCGACAAGGCGTACCTCAAGGACGTCTACACCGAGGGCGCGCGCAGAGCGAGCTATGTCGCTTCCAAGACCCTGCGTAAGGTATATAAGCGCGTCGGCCTTGTCGAGAAGCCTTTCTGAGATAATAAAACGAACTGGAGATAAATTTTAATGTTTCCTGGTCTTGCTGATTGGATAAAGATGCTGCTGGCATTCGCCGTGTCGCTGCTGGTCGCATATGTCATGACGCCGCCGGTCAAGCGCTTTGCCGAAAAGGTCGGCGCAATCGACGTGCCGAGGGACAACCGCCGCGTACACGACCATCCCATCCCCCGCATGGGCGGGCTTGCGATATTCATCGGCTTTGTGCTCTCGCTGATATTCTTCGTGCCGATGTCAACAAAGGTGCTGGGACTTCTTGTCGGTTCGGTCATCATCGCGGTCATGGGCGGCGTTGACGATATCGTCAGTCTCAACCCCTGGGTAAAGCTCGCCGGGCAGATAGTCGCAGCGCTTGTCGCAATCCGCTGCGGGCTCGTGTTCGACGTTATTTCGAACCCGAATATTTTCGCTGAGGAAACCTATATCGAGATAGGCTGGCTCTCCATCCCGCTGACGATGCTGTGGATTGTCGGCTGCACGAATGCTGTCAATCTAATTGACGGGCTTGACGGACTTGCCGTCGGCGTGTCGGCGATAAGCTCGATGACGATGCTCATCGTGTCGCTGTTCGTCTCGGAGCCGGTGGTATCCATCATCCTCGCCGCGCTCACCGGCGCGTGCCTCGGCTTCATGCCGTATAACCTCAACCCCGCCAAGATATTCATGGGCGATGTCGGCTCGCAGCTTCTGGGCTTCGTGCTGTCGACGGCGTCGATAATGGGTCTTTTCAAGCTGCACGCGATCATCACCTTCTTTGTGCCGCTGCTTGCGCTTGCGCTGCCGCTGGCCGATACGATCTTTGCTTTCTTCCGCAGGATACTGCATGGGCAGAGCCCGTTCAAGGCTGACAAGGGGCACTTCCACCACCGGCTGCTTGCAATGGGGCTCAACCAGAAGCAGGTCGTTGCGGTGCTGTACGGTATCTCGGCGGTGCTGGGATTGCTGGCCGTGCTCATGGCCGGGGACAGCATGGCGGTAAAGATAATCTGTCTCGTTGCGGCGTTTATCATTTCGCTCGGTATCTGGCTCAAGGTGTTCAAGAATAACCCCAATCTGCGCGAGCACCACGCTGAGGAGCATAAAGCCGAAACGCCGGCTGAAAGCAATACTCCGCCGCAGGAAAAAGCAGAATAATAAGACGCGACCGGCTCCGCTTGAAAACAAGCGGAGCCGGTTTGATTTCGACAGTTATTTTATGACATGATCCTGCGAGCGCGCAGTCACACAATTGCCTGCGCGAGGTACACCGCCGCGGTTGACAGCGCTACGCTCAGCACGATATAGGTCAGAGCCGCGGCCGTGTGCTACTACTCAAACAGCGTCACCGTTTCCAGCGCAAAGGTCGAGAACGTGGTAAAGCCGCCGCATATACCTGCCTTGAGAAACAGCACCGCGCGTCCGTCAAGCCCGGTATGCTTTGCTGCGGCGCTTATGAGCCCTATGGCAAACGCCCCGACGACATTTATGATGAGCGTGTTCACCGGGAACACACTGCGCTCATTGAGCGGCAGCAGTGATATCCCGTACCGCGCCGCAGCGCCGACAAAGCCGCCCGCGCCGACGATCAGAAAATTCAGCATATCAATTCTCCGTAAAAGTAAGTATAAACGAAAAACGAGATGCGTAGAACGCATCTCGTTGTTTCTTTTCAATTAAGCCATCTCGTTGAGCTTGCTTGCCATTGCGGACTTCTTGTGTGCCGCATTGTTCTTGTGCAGCAGACCCTTGCCGGCCGCGCGGTCGACTGTCTTAACAGCAACTTTATAGGCACTGACGGCATTGTCACGGTTGCCCTCGGCAACAGCTGCGTCAAATTTTTTCATCATGGTCTTGAGCTCGGTCTTATCAGCGCGATTCTTCGCTCTGAGTTCCTTGGACTTAACGTCTCTCTTTGCAGAAGATTTAATGTTGGCCATGCTTCAATCGCTACCTCCTCCTATAAAATTGAGTCTACATCGACTCGCGTTTAGAGATTATATCAAAGAAAGCCTTGAAAAGCAAGAGGTTTTTCAAAATTTCTCTGCATTTTTCGCATATTTTTTGCCGCGCTCATCTATTGTGGAATTTCCGGGGAAGAATATACAACATCTTGATTTTCACGGAGGTAATTATGGCAGCTGGATACAGGACAGACATGGCGGATGAGGCGCGCAGCCTGTGGAACCGGAGCGCGGGAGCAAACACGGAGCTTCCCGGTGTCATTGCGCGCGAGGAAAATTTGGGCGGACTGGCCGTGACCGCCGTTGAGATAACTGATGAGGAGGGCGCACACGCGCTCGGCAAGGCTCCGGGAAAATATTTCTCGCTCGACCTGCCGGTACACTTCGACCGCGGGGCGGAAGAATTTGCATCTGCTGTCGGCACGCTCGCGGCGCTGATAAGCAGATGTATCCCCGAGGGAGCTGACAGCGTGCTCGTCGCGGCGCTCGGAAACCCCGACATCACGCCCGACGCGCTCGGCTCTCTCGCGGCAGGTTCGATACTCGTGACGCGCCACCTCAAGAAAAGCGGAAGCCCGGGCTTTGAGGGCTTCTCCTCGCTCGCGCTCTGCCGCCCCGGCGTGCTCGGCACGTCCGGGATAGAGACGGCCTCTCAGGTGTCTGTCCTGTGCCGGGAGCTTGAGCCCTCATTCGTCATCGCCGTAGACGCACTGGCCGGCACGGATGCCGACAGGCTCGGCCGCGCTGTGCAGGTGTCCGACGCGGGGATATCCCCAGGCTCCGGTGTCGGCAATGACAGGCAGGAGCTGAGCCGCGGCAGCCTCGGCGTGCCGGTGGTGTCGATAGGCATACCGACGGTGATAGACGCAGGGCTCTTCGGCGGCAATGCGCTCTCCGGAATGTTCGTCACGCCGCGCAGCATTGACTCGCTCGTCCGCTCCGGTGCGCGCGTGATCGGCTACGCGGTGAACATGGCCGTGCACCATCTCAGCATCGCTGACATCGACGCACTGGTGGGCTGATGCCGAAAAGAGCCCGTCTTTTACAGACAGGCTCGTTTCGGGTAATTTTAAAAATTAAATTACACAGCGCGGGTGACCTTACCGCTGCGCAGGCAGCGAGTGCAGACGTAAACATGCTTGGGGCTTCCGTCCACGATGGCCTTGACGCGCTTCACATTGGGCTTCCATGCACGGTTGGATCTTCTGTGGGAGTGGCTGACCTTGATACCAAAGGTAACGCCCTTATCACAAAATTCGCACTTTGCCATAGTTTGAAGCACCTCCTTGCTTGTGTTTCGCTGAATAGACAGCTTTTATATAATAACAGAACCGCCGGGCAATTGCAAGAACAAATTATGTAAATGCGCAAATTTGTTTTTTTAGCAAAAAGCAGAAACCGCCATTCGGCCAAGTGACGGTTTTTGACATATT
>ERZ825137.2554-NODE-2554-length-20876-cov-4.128716_pt1 | contig 20876 bp, 19 predicted proteins | sample MGYA00519873_ERZ825137 | MGnify/ENA primary metagenome ERZ825137 (study PRJEB31778, sample SAMEA3449190) | human gut metagenome | biome: human gut; feature: human-associated habitat; material: faeces | place: United Kingdom | collected 2010/2012 ...
GAAATTTAGACGCAAGATTGTTCGAGAAATCAATTTGTTGGCACAGAGAAAGCCAGGCAAAAACTGCAGTATAATCTGCAAAATTTCTGCCTGGTTTTTTAATAGGTTTATGATTTAATGATATTTACTGAACATGCTCATTATTTATGAAGAAATGAAAACAGACCTTTCTTTTTTTCATAAGGTTCTGAACTGATACCTTTTACTTCATATCCTGTTGCACTGATGGCGGTTTTTAGCTTTGCTTCGTCTACAGGTTTCTCTGAAATGATCACAGTTTCCCCTTTGCTGTGGGAAGAAGTAACTTTATCTACCTGAAAGACTTTTCTCACTGCATCGTTTACGTGAGATTCGCACATCCCGCACATCATACCGTCTACTTTTACAGTTGTTTTAATCATATTGTTGTCCTCCATTTTTACGTTATAAGTTAGAAATAACCAGAGCATATGATTTTTTCTCTTACAATAATTTTATGCCAATGCCTGGGCAAGAGCTTTCTGAATTGCTCCAAGGATTCCTTCTGAGGAATAAGTGGCACCGCTTGCAGCATCAATTCCGTCTGCTGACTGATTTCCCATAATCTGAGGATAAATAGTTTCCCATGCATAATCAAAGTACTCAGGTGAATCACTGTTACTCTGTTCAATAGATGCAATCTGACCGCCCTGAATCGTTACGGTTACATTTACTCTTCCACTGTATCCGTAGCTTGAGCCTGTATAAGTTCCGTCAATATATGGTCCTGTAGGTCCCGGAGTCTCTTCCGGTGTTGGTGTGGGAGCCGGTGTTTCCTCTGGTGTTGGAGTAACTTCTGGAGTCGGAGTTTCTTCCGGAGTCGGGGTTGGGGTTGCCTCAGGAGTTGGCGTAACTGTTACTTCTGGTGTTGGAGTTGGTGTCACTTTTGTGGTGCCTTTTTCTGCCTGTTTCAGAATATCTTTCATTGCGTTTATGATACCCTTTGAAGAGTAGGTTGCACCGCTGACAGTGTCAATGCCATCGACAGACTGATTCTGAATGATCTCATTTTCCAGGATATCCCATGCTTTCTTAAAGAACATAGGGGTATCTGTATGCTCTGCTTCCAGAGACTTGATCACACCTTTTTTTATCTTAGCTGTCAACGTAATTGTTCCACTGTATCCTTTTCCGGTTCCTGTATAGGTTCCGTCTTTGTAAATCTGTTCGTCTCCCGGCTTCGGTGTTGGAGAAGGTTTTTTTGTAGGTTTCGGTGTTGGAGTGGGAGTTGGCGTAACAACTGTCTGGTTTCCTGACGGAATTGCCTGTGACAATGCATTCTGCACCGCAGTAATAATTCCGTTTGAAGAATAAGTTGCACCGCTGACTGCATCTACGTTCGGAGACTGGCTTGCAAGAATTTTGCTGATCACACCCTGTGCATTTGCAAAATAGGAGGCTGTTTCACTTGATGCATCTACAATATTGATAGCTGCAATTTTATGGTCGGTGACAGTTACCTGAACAGTGATCGTTCCTCCGAAACCGGTCCCGGATCCTGTATAGGTACCATCTGCATATCCACCGGCAGGAACTTCTGTAGTCGGTGTGACTGTACTTCCTGCACCACCTCCTGCTGTACCTCCATTTGCAGTGGCACCTGTAGATGAATTTTTCTTTGCTCCTGTTTTAATCTTGCTTGTCTTCTTTGTTTTTTTTGATGTTTTTGAAATTGAGGTTCCACTGGTTTCAGAAGAGTCCTCTGAATCAAAATCCTTACCAGCAGTTCCTTCTGAAATCAGTTCCTTAATTTCATCGGTAGACATAATATTATTATTAGAAACCGATATAGTCTCCACAGGACTTTTATCTGCCTGATAACAGGTTACACAGACTGCTGCAAAAACTGCTGCCGCAGGAATAAGCTTTAACCATGGACGGAAACTGTCCTGTTTGGGTTTCATTTCCGGAGTCTTATTATTTTTCTGCTCATTATTTTTGTCCATAAATTTCTCCTTCTTCAATAGTTCCAGGAAATCATATTCAAATGATTTCTTTTCAACTGTATAAAGTTTTACAGTTGAAAAGAAATCCTGCCCTTTCTGGTGGGATACAGGATTTCTTTCCTCTTGTCTGCGAATCCGATTGCAAATATCCGCCTGACTTCAGTCAGGTCAGATTATTTTACAGTTACTTTAACTGTTTTGGTTACACCATTGCATGTTACTGTGATTTTTGCAGTACCCTTTTTAATACCCTTAATTGTACCATTGGATGATACTGTAACAATTTTCTTGTTGCCGGATTTGTATGTAACTTTTCCTGACGGAGCTGCTTTTGCTGTGATCTTAGTTGTTTTGCCGACTTTTACAGATGCAGATGTTTTGTTCAGTGTAAGAGTTGGATTTTTAACTGTTACTTTGCAGGTTACCTTTACATCTCCGCATTTAGCTGTGATGACTGCACTACCTTTTGCTTTTGCAGTAACTTTACCGGTTGTTTTGTTTACGGCTGCAACTTTTGGGTTACTGGAAGTAAATGTAACTTTTGGTGCATCTGCTCCTGTTACAGTTGCCTTCAGTGTAGTTGTTTTTCCTTTGTAAACAGTGGCTGTTTTCTTGTTGAGAGTTACTGTTACCTTCGTATCTGCTTTAACAAGAGCCTCTACTGCTGCGTTCAGATGAGTTGTAGCTTCATCAACCTCTGCCTGAGTTGGCTTTTCTTTTGCAAGAAGATCCTTTGCTTCCTGAAGCTCTAACTGCATTGCCTTCCAGGAATCTGCTGTGTAATCTGCTTCTTTTAAGGCTTCTGCTTTTTCTACTGCTGCTTTTAATGCTGTTGTATCTGCTTCTCCTGCTTCCGGTTTTACGATGTTTGCATCTGTTGCATTAACTTCAAATACAGTATCTGCATATCCCATTGCATATACGGTGATTTTCCATTTGCCGGTTCCATCTGTTCCTTTTGGAAGCTGGCAGCGGTAGGAATCTGTCAGACCAAGCTGGATTCCCATTGCCTTGTGCATCCAGTTATCTGCTGCAAATTTTGTTCCGTAAGATGCCAGAACTTTATCACCATTTCCGTAGTAATCCCATTTTACAGCATACATTTTAGCACCAAGAGCACCATATCCGTCACCTGTAATATCTACTCTTAAGAATTCGCCGTAACTTCCACTTGCTTCTTTTACTGTTGCGGTAACATTGGATGATGTCTGGAGTGCCTGATCTTTAAGTCCGGAACCTGTACCGTTTGTTCTGGCCTTGAATGTGAATGTTCCATCGGAACCTTTTACAGCTTCTTTTAAGCCGTTTGTTTCAGCGGTAACATCCGCAACTGCACTATAGGACTGCAAATTGTTTTCTCCAAATCCTCCGGCAACTGTGCTTCCATCTTCCACAACCTTGAACTGGGATTTGAAGGCTTCATAATCTTCTGCTTTTACTGCGACAGGTACATATTTCAGACCTACTACGCTGTAATGATCAAATTCTGCAACACTTCCGTCAGCTTTTGTGATCTGTCCTCTTTCAGGCTGATTCAGCTTTACAGTTGTTCCGTCTGTAAGAACTGCATCATTAGCTGAGGTCCAGTAGGAAATCTCATAAGAACCGCCGTTTTTGTCATACATGATTGCTTCACACTGGTAGCTTCCTCTGTGCAGGCCATGGTTTACAGTAGCTCTGGTTACTGTGTCGAAACCACCCTTGTCAAGTTCATCATGGCTGTCTTTTGTTCCATTGGAAGCTGTGTTTGCAGCATTGTAGACTCCCTCAGATGCCCAGTACTGTGCCCATGTCAGACCTGCATAGACATATTTATAGCCTGTTTCTGCTGTTGCAGCGAACTCATCTTCTGCTGCTGTCTGATCGTCAACAAAAGGTGTTTCCTCATCGCCTGCGAAAGCATTAGCAGTGTCATCTGCTACATTAAACTCATCTGCCTGTGCCTCAGTCTCCACCGCAGTATCAGATGTAAAATCCGCAGCCATAACCGGTAATCCTGAAACCATCATTGCTGCACTTAAAATTGCAGGAGCTGCCATTTTGATTAAATTTCCTTTGCGCATACCTTTAAATCCTCCTGAATATGAGTTAATAAATATATTTCCAAACTGTCCGGAAAACTGAAATTTTTGACAGTTCAGAGATCTTTATATAAGATAAACCTATTCACCGATGGAATAAGTATCTTTCAGTAACTGAAATCTTTCTTTCATGCCTTCCGTCATCCAGACATGATCAGAATCATCTACGAACAGTCCGTCTGCATTGTATTTCTTCAAAAGTTCTTCTGCCTTTTCTTTTCCCAGTACAAAGCATGCAGTGGAAAGTCCGTCTGCGTTCAGGCCGTCATCACACACAACCGTCACAGATGTGAGACCTCTTCTTGCAGGATATCCTGTAGCAGGATCCAGTATATGATGATATCGAACACCATCTTCTATAAAGTATTTTTCGTAATCTCCGGAAGTAGATAAAAATTCAGTACCATTCAGAGTAACTACTCCCAGGTAATCACCTTCTGTATCCCGCGGATCAGTGACAGCTACCTGCCAGACAGAGCCGTCGGGTTTGCTTCCATAGCTCATAACACTGCTGCCGCCGAGATTCAGGATCATGCCTGATACATTTTTATCTGCATCAAGAATCTTCTGTGCTGCATCGCAGCCGATTCCCTTACCTGCAGCCCCCAGATCAAGAGTTACTCCCTCTGGCATGGTAACTTTATTTTCATCCAGAGTCACCTTGTCATATCCTACATTTTCAAGCAGGGAATTTAATTCATCATCTGAAGGAATGTGCGGATTTTCTCCGTCAATGTCCCACAGGCGGATCACTCTTCCCATAGTAGGATCCATGGCTCCGCCAGAAGCTTTCGACAAATCCAGTACCTGTTTTAAACAGGTGGCAGTTTCATCAGATACCGCTGTTGTATTCCCGGCATTTTGATTGATCTGATATATCTGAGAACTTTCTTTTGTCCAGGAGATCCAGTTCTCTTCTACATCTTTTAATGCAGAGATTACGTCTGCTGTGATGTCCTCACCTGTTGTGTAAAGAGTCTCTGATACTACGGTGTCCATAGCAAAGTCTGTTTTGGTGTATGTGTTTATTTCAGAGTTTCCCCATGCAGTCCGGGATGTACATAAAAGAGAGGCCGTAATGAAAAGTCCCAACACAAAAGAGCGTTTGTTTGTCATATATTTCTGATTCCTTATCCTCTTATTGTTATTATCAACTAACTCTATAGACTATATCACTGTCGGAAAAGTATGTCTACCAATACAGTTAGTTCTTACTAATCAAATTTTCTCAATAAATTATTAGTTGCTAATTTTTATCAATAACAGTGTCTGTATGAATATTTTTCCTTGGGCAGACAGCGATGCAGGCGTGACAGCAGATGCATTCCCCTGAATGTGCAGTATCGCCGTCAATATCCAGATGTGCCGGACATCTCTTCTTACAGAGAGTACACTTTGATGCACAGTTTGGACGATTTCGTTTGAAAAGTGCTCCCGGAATAATCGGCATGATTGCAAATACTGCTCCCATGGGACAGAGAAACTGGCAGAAGAAACGCTCCTGTGTACACATTCCGACAATGATCAGGATCAGCAGAACTGTTCCCACGATGTAGGTAGATTTCGGCAGTCTGCCTGTTGTAAGCATGGAGAATACATCCCATGGACTCATTCCCTGTAATTTAGAATAGAATCCTGTCATGCAGGAAAGAAGCAGGAACGCAAGGAGTACATATTTTACTTTCTGCAATCTGTGTACCCATTCCTCCGGATATCCATGTTTTTTCTTTTTTCCAAAGCATTTCGCACGGATAAACGCGGTAAGCTCATACAGAGCATCTCCCAGTGAGCCAAACGCACAGGCATAACCGCAGAAATGACGCCCGAACAGAATGGTAATAATTAACAGTAATGCCGTAATATCCAGAAAAGAGTTCCAGGTTACGCTCTGCTGTCCTCCGATCGCAAGAAAGATGGATTTGACTCCTGCAAATGCCGTAGAAAAAAGGGAGGGCGCTGCTATAAAAAACATAAGTTGTATGGCGGCACGGATCAGCCGTATCTTTCGTTGTTTCTTTTTCATGCGTTTTCCGCCTTTGATAATGCGTCATTTACTGCTTCTAAGATACCGGTAGAACTGAAAGTTGCTCCGGAAATGGTGTCAACATCTGTGCTCTGCTCGCTGATGATGCTGTTTATGACATTCTCGCCCTGTGACAGATAAGCACTGTCCTCACCCGGTGCACTGACTACACTGACTGCTGTAATAGTATCGTCTTCCAGTGTTACCTGGACTGTGATGGTTCCACCGTATCCGGTTCCTGAACCTTCGAAGGTGCCATTTTTATATACATTGTCAGAATCATCGGTTTCTTCAGAATCTGCCTGATCTGCATTTTCTTTATCCTCTGCAGAATCCTTTTCAGATTTATTATCAGCTTCCGAAGATACATCAGAAGAAGCATTACTTTCTGCTGCTGTTTTCTGTTCCTCATAAGTTTCCTTTAATGCTGTAAGGATCTGGTCCTGCTGGTTCTCCAGGCTCTCTGTTTTGGCAGTCAGATCTGCAATATCCTGGGCCTGTTCTTTATCCTTTACTGTTCCGTTATAGAAAAATACCGCCATGATAATCAGCAAAAGTGCGATCAGACGCAGATAAAAATTTTGATTATTCACGTTGTTTCCTCTCCTTCATTTTTTTATTTTACCGGATATGATATCTGTTTTTGGATGAAGCAAAACTTAATCATAACTAACTTTAAAAGTGTATCATTTTCGTATACAAAAATCTATATATAACAGATTCTGCTAATGTTGTTTTTTTCTCATTAAGATGACCCCGGAGCAAAATCCGAGGTCATTTATTGTGTGAATTATTTACCTGTTATCGTTTATTTTACTTTTACTGTAAATACTTTCTTAACACCATTGCAGGTTACTGTGATTTTGGCAGTACCTTTTTTCTTTCCTTTTACAACGCCTTTGGAGCTTACTGTTGCAATCTTGCTGTTGCTTGACTTGTAAGTAACCTTTCCTGATGGAGTTGCCTTTGCAGAAATTTTTGTTGTTTTTCCAACTTTTACAGTTGCTGAAGATTTGCTAAGTTTCAGGGATGGATTTTTAACTGTTATCTTGCAGGTTACTTTATATTCTCCACAGGATGCTGTGATCACTGCTGTTCCTTTTGCTTTAGCAGTTACAACACCTTTGCTGTTTACTGTAGCCACTTTTTTGTTGCTGGATTTCCATGTGATTTTATCGGTAAGGTTTGTTGTAACTTTGAGAGTAGTTTTTGTGCTACCTTTTGTATAAAGAGTCTTGGAAGAAGTATTTAATTCAAATGTATTTTCTGCTTCTTTGTAAGCAAAAGTAAGATTATTCTTATATCCTACAGCAGTTATTTCGAAAACAGTTGTGTCTGTTACCTGAAGATCTGTGAGATCAAGAGTTCCATCTTCTTTTACAATGACCTTGCTTCCTCTTCCTGTTGCGGCATATTCTGTATCATCAACTTTTACTTTGCTGATGCTCTTAATGTATGCAGAGAACTCTTCTGCTGTAATGCCTTTTGCTGCAACCAGTTTTGTCTCGTTACTGTCATAAGAAGCCGGCATTTTGTCTGTATTTACTGTAAATTCAGTTACAATGGCTGCATATTTTCCGCTGGCATCTGCAATTTCAACCTTGTGTGTTCCCAGTGCAAGAGTTCCAACAGCAAGTTTTCTGTCTTTGCAGGAAACCGCTGTTCCGTCTACTGTATACTGTGCCTTGAAATCAGCAGGCAGTGTCTGATCAAAGGTAACTGCTGCAGATGAGTCTGTATTCATAATATCTGCCACTGTTGCCTTGATTCCTGTAGTTGTCTGCACCTTTACATCCGGAACATCAAAAGTGATCATGCCTTTATCTGTGTAATAAGTAACGCTGTCAATTGTTTTTCCCATGATTGATTTATAATGCGCAGAAGAAACAGGGCATCCGTGAACTTCTGTTGTATATCCTGTACCCCAGGCAAGCATACTTCCACGCCAGATATTCTCCAGATGACGCAGGCCATAGTTGGTTCCGTCTGTAGTATTTACGGTTACACCATAGATTTTATCTGTATTTGTATCAATTACTGCTGCAAAAGCCTCATTGTTAAGATCAAGCTCATAATCACCGTAATTTGTTTCTGTTTTCAATGCAGCATCAATGGCAACGGTCTTTGTCTGCGCACCTTTCATTGCTGAGAAAGAATAGCTGCCGTCTGCATTTACAGTAAGTTCTTTGTAATAAGACGGTGTTTCGCTTAAAATGTAATAAGAGTAAGAGGCATTTTCAATCAGGGAATCTTTTCCTGTATAGGTGTTGCTGCTTGTCTGTCCTCTGTTTGTCACTGTGATTGTTACAGAGTCGGAATCTGTGACCTGCTTCTGGTCTTTCAGAAGGGAAAGATCACTGACCTTTACAGGGAAAGTAACACCTGTTACATCGGTTCCATTGGGGTCTACGTGATAAGCGGAATTTCCGTTCATCATACCTGCTGTTCTTGATTTATTAAGAGTTGCAGATGTGAAAGCATCAACTTTTACATCATTATTTTTCAGTTCTGCCTTGTAGAAATCATCGTATGGAATATTCATAAGCACATAAGCTTCGCCCTGCTGTGCTTCTGCAGCAAAAGCATCCTGGACATCTTCGGTGGTAAATTCTTCCTGCGCATCCTCGGCGGCAAACTCTTCGGAAACAGAGAAATCTGTGCTGTCTGTAAGTACCTCACTGTCTGTGAAATCAGATGCCAGAACGGCATATGGCATGCTGGTCATAGCAACTGCGGCACTCATTACAACAGGTGCTATTTTTTTCATAAGCTTTTTGTTTGTCATGGTTTTCTCCTCTTCTAAAATTTTTCTTTTTGCGGAATCACTCTTACCAGAGGGTTAATCAACTTATTAACCAAAGGGATTTTACTTTTACCAAAAGGGAGTGACTTCTGCCAAAGATATTCATATAGAATTGCTATAGGTATGCTGTCAGCAGTAATCATGTGGATTAGTCACTACTAACTTATGAAATAGTAACATGTCTGTCTGAAAAAATCCACACTTTTTTACCGGTGATATTCGTCATTTTTTCTCAATAAATGCTTTCAGTAAAAATCAGTATTAGTTACATCTAACTTGTGGTTGCGGGAATATTTTTTCTATGTTAAAATGTCTGAAGAATTCTGATAATTCCATTTTGGATTTTTTGAGAGGAGAAAATAGATTTATGAAGCAAAAAACAGCCTGCCTTGGGCTTTTTTCAGCTGTGGCGATTATTTTGGGATATGTGGAATCACTGGTGCCGGTTTTTGCGGGGATTCCGGGGATTAAACTTGGACTTGCCAATCTGGGAGTACTTTTTATTTTGAAGAAATATTCATTTAGGGAGGCTGCCCTGGTTTCTGTTGTCCGCATTCTGGTGATCGGATTTATGTTCGGAAATCTGTTCAGTATCCTGTACAGCCTGGCAGGCGCTGCGCTTAGTATGACAGTTATGACACTTATGCTGAAAAAAACCTCCTTCAGTCTGATCGGTGTCAGCGTTGCAGGAGGTGTTTCCCATAATATCGGTCAGTTGATCATTGCCATGCTGATCGTACAAAATGCAAGTGTGTTTGTATACGCACCGGCACTTCTGGTGGCAGGTGTTGCTGCCGGGGTGGTAATCGGCGGACTTACTAACGAGATTTTGAAAAGAGTTCATCTATAACTTTAAAAGCATCAGTTATCTGAATTTATAATCTTTCAGATAACTGATGCTTTTTTCAATCTTCTTCTATATGTTCCCGTCCCTGGTTGATGATTGTGCGGACATGATCATCTGCCAGAGAATAGAAAATAGATTTTCCCTCTCTGCGGCTCTTTACCAGTTTATTCTGTTTCAGAATACGAAGCTGATGAGAAATCGCAGACTGAGTCATATTCAATGCTTTAGCGAGATCGCAGACGCATACCTCTGCCTCAAACAAAACAAACAAAATGCGTATTCTGGTAGAGTCTCCGAAAACCTTGAATAATTCGGCCAGATCATAAAGCTCTGTTTCTTCCGGCAGGGTTTCATCTACAATTTTAAGCAGATCTTCATGTATTTCATTACTCTCACATAATTCTTCTTTGCATACTTCCATTTTCTTACCTGTTACCTTTCCGGCTTATCACAAAAGGTTTCTGCTGATTTGCCTGTTTCTTATAAATTCTTTACAAATAATGTACGGATCGCGTTTAATACTGCCAGGATCATAACACCTACATCTGCAAAAATGGCCACCCACATGTTTGCAATACCTAAAGCTCCAAGGATCAGGCAGAGAATTTTAATGCCGATTGCAAAATAAATATTTTCATATACAATACGGATACATTTACGTGCAATTTTGATCGCTTTGGAAATCTTCAGAGGATCATCATCCATCAGAACGATATCTGCTGCTTCGATTGCTGCATCTGAACCAAGCGCTCCCATCGCAATACCAATATCGGCTCTGGATAATACAGGGGCATCATTGATACCGTCACCTACAAACGCAAGTTTAGCCTTTTCAGACTTCTGATTAAGAAGTTCTTCTACCCTGGAAACTTTGTCAGCAGGTAAAAGTTCGCTGTATACTTCCTGAATTCCCAGTTCCCCGGCAACCTGATCTGCAACACGTTTTGAGTCGCCTGTCAGCATAACGGTCTTGCTGATTCCGGCTTTCTTCAGTTCAGCGATTGCCTCTTTTGCATGAGGTTTGATGATATCGGATATCAGGATATGTCCTGCATATTTGCCGTCAATGGCCATATGCACAACAGTTCCTACATGATGGCAATCCTGATAAGCAATGCCAAGTCTGTTCATTAATTTGGTATTACCGGCAGCTACAGATATGCCGTCAACTTTGGCAATCACACCATTACCACTGATTTCTTCAATATCAGTAACACGATTTCTGTCGATTGGTTTTCCGTATGCTTTCTGCAGGCTCTTGCTGATCGGATGGGAGGAAGAACACTCGGCAAGTGCTGCATATTCTAACAATTTCTCATCAGGCATTTCGTTGTGATGAATACCACTTACTTCGAAGACACCCTGAGTCATAGTACCTGTTTTGTCAAATACAACATATTTTGTCTGAGCCAGTGTTTCCAGATAGTTGGAACCCTTGACCAGAATGCCCTGATTGCTGGCTCCACCGATTCCTGCGAAGAAACTTAACGGGATGCTGATGACCAGCGCACATGGACAGCTGATTACAAGGAAGGTAAGGGCTCTGTAGATCCAGTCTCCCCACATGGCAGGTTTTCCCATAATAAGAAGTACGATCGGCGGGATAAATGCAAGAGCAAGGGCTCCGTAACATACTGCAGGTGTATAGTATTTCGCAAATTTGGAAATAAAGTTTTCAGATTTTGACTTTCTGGAGCTGGAATTCTCTACCAGTTCAAGGATCTTAGATACTGTAGATTCACCGAATTCCTTAGTTGTACGGATCTTCAGCAGACCTGTCATATTGATACAGCCACTGATCACTTCATCGCCCGCTTTTGCATCACGCGGAAGACTCTCACCTGTCAGTGCACTTGTATTTAATGTAGAAGTTCCCTCGGTGATCACTCCATCGATCGGTACTTTTTCACCCGGCTGAACAACAATAATGGTTCCGATCTCAACTTCATCAGGATCAACCTGTTCCAGTGTTCCGTCTTTCTCTATGTTCGCATAATCAGGACGGATATCCATCAGTTCACTGATGTTTCGTCTGCTCTTTCCCACTGCATAGCTCTGGAAAAGCTCTCCAATCTGGTAGAAAAGCATAACTGCAACACCCTCGGAATAATCGCCAAGGAGAATTGCACCTACTGTGGCTACAGCCATCAGAAAGTTCTCGTCAAACACCTGTTTATTTAAAATACCCTTAAATGCTTTCTTCAGGATATCATAGCCGATGACCAGATATGGGATCATAAAAAGAACAAATCTCAGGTATCCCTCTGCCGGCAGTAAGGAAAAGACCACGATCAGCACTGCTGCTATGATAATTCTGATCAGCATTTTCTTCTGCTTCTTGTTCATATCAATACCTCTCTCTTCTTATAAAAGCAGGACCGCTGCAAAAAACTTTCCGGCGAAAAGCTCAGTGCCGGGATACGTTTTATGCAACAGTCCATTCTCCGGATAACTCAGAATTAAAGATAGATCTCACAGTCGTCTTCTACCTTCTTGCAGTTCTTTAATACGTCTTTCATAACTGCTTTTGGATCCTGTCCGTCTTCGAATTCAACGATCATCTTCAGCATCATGAAATTAACTGTTGCATCTTTAACACCGGCTGTATTCCTGGCAGCTTCCTCCATTTTATTAGCACAGTTTGCACAATCTACATCAATTTTATAAGTTTTCTTCATAATATTTTCCCTTTCCGCTCATCTCTTTTATATTAACATATGAGCACTTGTTCATTTGTTTGATTTTATTATAGCATTATTTTCTCTCCTGTCAATAGTTTTGAGGAGATTTCTTTACGGAAATCAAAAGTTATGTTATAATCCATGTTATTATAGTTTAACGTGTTGCTTTAATGTTTTAAAAAACAGGATATTATTATCCGGCAGGTATCAAAATCATAAAAAGAAATATGATACTCTTTGACAGAACATAACTGCCTGTACTGTTTGCGTACAGCAGTTCACAGCAGCAATATCGGAAAGAAAAAAAGGAGGGAGTATCAATATGGCGATACATGAATCAGGAGAAGATTATCTCGAAGCGATCCTTATGATCCAAAAAAGAAACGGTAATGTCCGCTCTATCGACATTGCGCATGAACTGTCTTTTTCAAAACCGAGTGTCAGTGTTGCAATGAAGAATTTGAAAGCCAGTAATTACATTACGATTGATGAGAACGGATTTATCAATCTGACGGAAACCGGGCAGGAAATTGCAGATAAGATTTATGAAAGACATACCTTTCTGACAGGATGGCTGACTTCTATCGGAGTTGACCCGAAGGTTGCAGCCGAGGATGCCTGTAAGATGGAGCATGCGATCAGTGCAGAGAGTTTTTCTGCCATTAAGAAGTCTATTGCAGGCACGCATGAAAATTATAGCAATCCTCGTAAATAATGCATTTAAGACAGTTCAGCAGCGTGCGAAAGACAAGGAAGATATCTGCAGGCGTGCTGACGCACGGCAAAGATATCTGACGCAGGATTTCACACTCTGATGGGCTGGATTAAGATGCATTATTTTAGAGGATTGCTATAAATAAAAACATAATAAAAACCATATCCCGGATTTTCAGAGACTAAGCATCTGTTGCTTTATCATGAAATCCCGGATATGGTTTTTTATGGTTATCTTTATGCTTCCTCTTCTTTTGGAAGAAGATTTCTCATACTTCTTAAACTGATAGTCAGTGTTGACATGTTATGAAGCAGTGCGGATGTTGTAGGCATAATGATACCTGTAACTCCAAGTGCGATCAGACCGCCGTTTATACCGATAATAGTTCTGTAATTATTGTGGATACGCTTCATCAGCGCTGTACTCAGTCTCTTTAACGTAACAATCTCATGGAGATTATCTGCAGAAATTGTAACATCTGCGATTTCACGTGCAATAGCTGCGCCATCACTGATAGCAATTCCCACACTTGCAGAAGAAAGTGCCAGTGAATCATTGATCCCATCACCGATCATAATAACTTTATGCCCCAGTTCTTTTTCTTTCTCTACAAAAGATGCCTTATCTTCCGGCAGAACTTCGGAGTAATATTCATCTACGCCTACACGTTTCGCAATAGCTGCTGCTGTACGTTCACTGTCACCGGTCATCATTACGACTTTTGTAATGCCGGCTTCTTTTAATTCACGTACTGCATCTGCAGCCTCTTCACGAAGCGGATCCTCTACACAGATAACTGCTGCAAGTTTTCCTTCGATTGCAAGATACAGGTGAGAACATTCTAATGGCAGGTGTTCAAATCTGTCTTCCATTCCTTCCGGAATTACACACTTTTCATCTTCCATTACGAAATGCCAGCTTCCGATCACTGCCTTTTTGCCTTCAATAGTTGTAGAAATACCATGAGCTACGATATATTCTACTTTTGAATGCATTTCCTCATGAACAAGATGTTTCTCTTTGGCTGCATTGACAACTGCTCTTGCCATGGAATGAGGGAAATGTTCCTCCATACATGCTGCAATACGCAGAAGCTCATCTGAACTCAGCTCTTCACTGAAAGATACCACATCTGAAACTACAGGCTTTGCTTTTGTAAGTGTACCTGTCTTATCAAATACAATAGTCGTGGCATCAGCCATTGCTTCCATATATTTACCACCCTTTACAGTAATACTGTGAGTACTTGCCTCACGTATAGCGGATAATACGGAAACAGGCATGGCAAGCTTCAGTGCGCAGGAGAAATCTACCATAAGTACCGCAAGGGTTTTCGTCATGTTTCTGGTAAGCAGATAAGTTATCCCTGTACCTGCAAGAGTGTATGGTACAAGTCTGTCTGCAAGATGTTCTGCATTACTTTCCACAGAGGACTTCAACTTCTCAGAATCCTCGATCATGTTGACGATCTTCTCATAGCGGCTGGAACCTGCTGCTTCTTTAACCTTAACAGTGAGTTCGCCCTCTTCCAGAACAGTTCCTGCATAGGCAAAGCTGCCTTCTGCTTTACGTACAGGCGCAGATTCACCTGTCAGAGAAGTCTGGTTGACCATTGCTTCTCCTGCTGCAACATTTCCGTCAAACGGAATCACATTACCCATATGTACGCGTATCAGATCACCTGCTTTAACAGAAGAAGCAGATATAAGAACCTCCTGTCCGTCTTCGTTTACAAACCATACTTTCTCTGCATTGATAGACATGCTTCTTGCAAGGTCATTGACGGATTTCTTATGTGTCCATTCCTCAAGGATCTCACCGATTCCAAGCAGGAACATGGTGGAACCTGCAGTATTGAAGTCACCGCGGAGCATAGATACACCGATTGCTGCTGCATCCAGAACAGGTACTTCCAGTTTGCCCTTCATCAGAGTACGTACACCATGATAAATGTATTTTACTGATTTCACTGTAGTGATCGCTACACGTACCGGGTATGGCAGAAACATTTTATTTAATGTACGCATTACCACAGAGTTAATCAGTTTTTCTTTATAGGTTTCGTTTAATTCACGTCCGGAATTCTCAAGTGCTGATTCAGATACCTGAGCAGTTTCATAGGAAAATCTGCTCAGTAAACGAATCAGTCCATCTCTGCTGCCGGTATAGACAACAGTGACATCCTGAGTTCTTACATAAACCGATGCCTTACTGATATTTGCCTCTTTCTCCAGATAACACTGCAGAATATCCGCCTGTCTGTAGGTCATGTGTTTCTGCGCAAGGTGGATACGAATTCGTCCTTTTATTTCATGCTTAATAGCAAATTTCATTATTCCTCGCTGCCTTCTTCTGTTTCTTCTGTCTCTTCTTTGAAATCTGTTGTCTCTTCTGTTTCTTCTGCTGCTTCGTCAGCTGTATCTTCTACCACTTCCTCAGCTGCTGCTCTGTCTTCATTGATCTGCTGTGCTTCTGCATAAATATCCTCAACATTCTCCTGAATTGCGGAAGCTGTTTTCATTACACATGCCTTTGCACGTAAAACGGCTGCTGTGCAGTTTGTGTATAATTTCTTTGCATCTTTACTTGTAAGAATCTTGATACCTGCTGTACCGAAAGCTACTCCTGCTGCAAAGATTCCTGTTTTTTTACCGTCAAATTTAATCATTGATGTATCCTCCTGTTGTGATTTTTAATTTATTGTAACCACTCAGCACCCTTTCGGTGCTGAACAGTTATGAACTGTTTTCAGATAAATATGATGGGCAAACACATTATTGCGACATCAGCTTATTTATATTTCATGTATTATACAGCCAAAATTTCTGTATTTCTACTTTTTTCTTCTTGTTGAGAAATGTTCTCATTTCAGACATGTTAAGAAGGTTACCGGAAACCGTATTGCCAAAAGAGAGTAAAAAACTGAAGAAATATAAGAAAGCCACCGGAAATTATACTCTTCAGTATTTCCCGGCGGTCATCAGTTCGTTCTCTATTTAAATTTTTACTTGTTTTCAATGTTTAAAATCACAGGAATTTACGAACATCCGCTCGATTTCCTGTTTGTCAATGTATCCACAGGCCTTCAGTCCTGTCAGGACTACATTGTTAAAACTGTCTTTTGATAATTTCTGGACTGTATTATCATCCAACTCGATGGTGCATACACTTTCATCTTTACAATCCGGATTTCTCACGATTTTATACATATTTCTTCTGCTGATCGCACCAATTTCTTCCAAAAGGTTTACCATACGGTAAACCGTAGCTGATCCGATGCCCGGATCCAGGCGGGATGCATTGTAATAGATTTCTTTACAGCAGGAACACTCATTTTCAAGAATGACTTCCAACAGCATTCTTCTCTGTTTGGTAATCCTGCATCCTCGCTTCTTTAATTCCTGGATTACAACATCTTTCTGCATTCGGGTTCTCTGGTAATTGGGCTCTTTACAATTTTCCTGTCTCTGTAATGCTGCTGCTCCCAAAATCACATCATCCTTCCGCTTGTTAATTTCTGTTTCCTGACATATGGCTGCTGTTTGGCATCAGGTTTCAGTAATATGCCTGATTCTCAATGGCACCCTCTGCAGTGGCTGCAGTCTCCGCCACATGATGACTTGCCGCTTTTTTTGTCTCTAACGATTCCTCTTATGATCAGTCCGACAATTAAAATCAAAATTGCTCCTACAATCAATGTTCCCATAAATGACACCTCCTGCTTTATATCATTATCATACACATATAATCACTATACTGCAATCTGATAATCAGCAGTCCACTAACTGTGAAGATACGTTACTGTTCACTTCGTTCTCAGTAACACGCTCCGCGATGAAAAAGGTATGAAACAATTGCAATTCTGTTTATCAGAACCCGCACCACCAGATGGGACGCAGGCTCTGATCTTATTACTGTTTTATCTGGCTTTTGCCATACCCTTTACATTTACATTAAGACTGCTGCTTTCCTTATAAGGTCTGAACAGCAGATATAAAAATCCGATGATAATTGCGAATGCAACCACTGTCCAGATACCGAAACCACCGCCTGTAACCAGTGTACCGATCTGATAGATACACAGAGACACAAGATATGCAAGTCCACACTGATATCCGATTGCAAATAAAAACCATTTTGTATTGTTCATCTCTCTCTTGATCGCACCCATAGCTGCGAAGCAAGGAGCACAAAGAAGGTTGAATACCAGGAAGCCGTAAGCTGCGATCGGTGTCATGGCTGCTGCCAGGTTACCCCAGATCTCAGCACCGTCTTCTGCAACTTCTGCGAATCCATAAAGCATACCAAATGTAGCTACTACATTCTCTTTTGCGATCAGACCTGTAACAGCTGCAACTGCCATCTTCCATCCTTCGCCGGCTTTTGTCCAGCCAAGAGGTGCAAAGATCCATGCGATTGCTGTACCGATCTTAGAAAGGATACTCTCGTTAAGTTCTTCAACCATACCGAAGCTTCCGCCTTCCCATCCGAAGCTCATTAAGAACCACAGAATGATTGTTGAAAGAAGGATGATTGTTCCGGCTTTCTTAATGAAGGACCAGCCTCTTTCCCACATACTTCTTAAGATGTTGCTGACTGTTGGCCAGTGGTATGCAGGAAGCTCCATAACGAACGGAGCCGGATCACCGGCAAACATTTTTGTTTTCTTTAAGATGATACCGGAACAGATAATTGCTGCGATACCGACAAAGTAAGAACTTGTTGCGACCCATCCGCTGTTTCCGAAGAACGCACCTGCGATCATGGCAATGATCGGAAGTTTAGCTCCGCAGGGAACGAATGTAGTTGTCATGATTGTCATCTTTCTGTCACGGTCATTCTCGATCGTACGAGAAGCCATAACACCGGGAACACCACATCCACTGCCGATAAGCATTGGAATGAAAGATTTACCTGAAAGACCGAATTTACGGAAAATTCTGTCCATGATAAATGCTACACGAGCCATGTAACCACAGGACTCAAGGAATGCAAGGAATGCAAACAGTACAAGCATCTGAGGTACGAAACCGAGAACAGCTCCCACACCGGCTACAATACCGTCAAGGATCAGTCCCTGTAACCATGCTGCACAGCCAATCGCATTCAGTCCGGATTCAATTGCCGGAGGAATGATCTCACCAAACAGAACATCGTTTGTCCAGTCAGTTACGAAAGCACCAACTGTAGTTACAGATACATAATATACAATAAACATTACAACTGCAAAAATCGGCAGTGCCAGCCATCTGTTGGTAACAATACGGTCGATCTTATCAGATGTGGAAAGCTTATCTTTTCTTGCCTTAGTCACACACTGACCAATGATAGAAGAAATATAAACATATCTCTCATTTGTGATAATACTTTCTGTATCGTCGTCAAACTCATTTTCCATTTCTTTGATTTCGGCAGATACATTTACGGATGTATTCATCTGCTCAATAATCTTGTCATCTCTTTCAAGAAGCTTGATTGCGAAGAATCTCTTCTGTTCTTCCGGTACCACACCGGTCAGTTTATTCTCAACTGCTCCGATGATTTCTTCTGCTTTATCACAGAATTCATGGACAGGTGTTACTTTTCTATGGCTTTGGGCAATGGAAACTGCTTTGTTTGCAGCTTCTGTGATTCCTGTTCCCTTCAAAGCGGAAATAGTAACAACTTCACAGCCAAGTTTCTTTTTCAGCTTATCAATATGTATTGTATCACCGTTTTTCTCTACGATATCCATCATGTTGACTGCCATGATGACCGGAATCCCAAGTTCCAGAATCTGTGTTGTAAGATACAGGTTACGTTCAATATTCGTTGCATCTACAAGATCAATAATAACATCCGGATTATCATTTAAGATATAATCACGGCTGACTACTTCTTCCAATGTGTACGGTGAAAGAGAATAGATACCCGGAAGGTCTGTTACAACAATGTTATCATTCTTTCTCTTTCCTTTTAATTTTCCTTCTTTTTTCTCTACTGTAACACCAGGCCAGTTACCAACATACTGGTTGGCACCCGTTAAGGCATTAAACATTGTGGTCTTACCACAGTTTGGGTTTCCTGCAAGTGCAATCTTGATTCCCATTCCTATTTACCTCCTTGAACGTGTAAATTCTAATGCGACAATATGTATCTGTCAGTTCTTTCGGTAAGTCTTATTTTACCTGAACACACTGGGCATCGTCTTTTCTTACTGAAAGTTCATAGCCTCTGACTGTAATCTCTACAGGATCTCCGAGAGGAGCTACTTTTCTGATATACAGTTCACTGCCTTTTGTGATTCCCATGTCCATAATACGGCGCTTGTATGCGCTGTCCCCTTCAATCTTCGTTACAACAACTGTACTTCCAACTTTTGCATCACCTAAAGTCATTGCTGTTTCTCCTTTCCTTAGATTGTTAGTATCTATAATACAGCAGACACCCCGGTACTAAACCATGATGTGCCGCGCCATATCCTCATTTACTGCCACTCTGGAGTCTTTGACATTTACGATCACATTGCCTCCGATCTTCGACAGTACAACAACTTCCGCTCCTGCAACAAATCCAAGATTTGCCAGAAAACGTCTTGTCTCTTCATTTCCACCAATACGTGAGATTGTGTTTGTTTCACCGATACCGGCCATTGTAAGTGGCATAATAACACCTCATTTTCTTTATGTAGTATTTTTTACATCTTTCCATGTAATTTCCCAAGAATTTTGATAATGATAAATGTTTTCATTATCCCTTGCAATAGTTAGTATATGCTAACGTTTGTTAGCTGTCAACCACTTTATTTCATTTTATTGATTATTTTTTCTCAATAAGTTTTTTCTTCCGTTTGCCAGTCGTAACTAACTATGTTATACTAAATTCAATGTTAACGTATAAAGGAAGGAATGACTTATTATGAGCAATGTACTAAATGAATCTGCCGAGAACTATCTTGAAACAATTCTGATTTTAAGCCAGAAACTGCCCGTAGTGCGTTCCGTAGATATTGCCAATGAGCTTGGTTTTAAGAAATCCAGTGTTAGTGTTGCTATGAAGAATCTTCGCGAAAAGGAACATATTAAAGTAGATGAACAGGGATTTATCCATTTGACACCATCCGGTCTGGAGATTGCAAATATGATTTACGAACGCCACACCCTTTTATCATCCTGGCTGATACATCTCGGCGTACCTGCGGATGTTGCTGCTGCCGATGCATGTAAGATGGAGCATGTGATCAGTAAAGAAAGTTTCGAAGCGATCAAGAGACATGTATACGAGAACAAAGAAGTGTAAATCATCCGTTTCGTTTTATTTTCTTTTTATATTATGAGATTTTATTTTTTCACTGTATTCTAAAGGAGTCTTGATTTATGAACGAAAGTATTAAAAACATGATCGAACGCCGCAGTGTACGCGGTTACAAACCGGACATGATCCCGAAAGAAGATCTGGATCTGATTCTTGAAGCAGGCACTTATGCCGCAACCGGCATGGGAATGCAGTCACCGGTTATTGTTGCCGTTACAGACAAAGCCACCCGCGATCAGCTTTCCAAAATGAATGCGGATGTCATGGGAACTGATACAGATCCGTTCTACGGAGCACCGGTTGTCCTGGTTGTATTAGCTGATAAGAACAGACCGACATATATCTATGACGGAAGCCTTGTTATGGGGAATCTGATGAACGCCGCTGCTTCTCTTGGAATCGGAAGCTGCTGGATCCACCGTGCGAAAGAAGTCTTCGCATCGGAAGAGGGAAAAGTACTTCTTAAGAA
>ERZ825137.2558-NODE-2558-length-20852-cov-20.676780_pt1 | contig 20852 bp, 28 predicted proteins | sample MGYA00519873_ERZ825137 | MGnify/ENA primary metagenome ERZ825137 (study PRJEB31778, sample SAMEA3449190) | human gut metagenome | biome: human gut; feature: human-associated habitat; material: faeces | place: United Kingdom | collected 2010/2012 ...
CTTAACCGAACACCGGGACGCGTGCCGGGCATCCGGAAATAGAACTTATAAATCAAATATGGATATTGAAAATCAGTAGATTACTTGCGTAATTCATTATTTTTTCGTATCTTTAAGTTGGATATAACTATAAAAAATAAGACCTATGGGAGATATTATAATTTTATTGTTGGTATTTTTGGTAGTGGGCAGGCTCTTGAGGGGCGTCTTCGGCGGATTCAGTAAAAGCAGTTTTCGGGATGACAAATAAGTTTGGATTGTTATAACAGGCGGATATTTGTTAATTTTGCACCGTATTCATTAAAATCAAGAACAATATGACAAAAGCGGAAATTGTCGCTCAGATCTCACGGCAGAGCGGAATAGAGAAAACGGTTGTGATGACTGTGGTGGAATCATTCATGGAAAATGTAAAAGAGTCGATGGTTGCGGGAAACGAGGTGTTCTTGCGCGGCTTCGGCAGCTTTGTTATAAAACGGAGAGCTGAAAAGACGGCCCGGAACATTTCGAAGAATACGACAATTAAAATTCCCGCTCACAACATCCCTGCATTCAAACCTGCCAAAGCATTTCTGAATGCGGTAAAAGAGAACAAGTAGAGTATAAAAGTACAGATGGTGCAACAACACCGTAATGAGTAAAACAAAAGCGACCCAAAGGCCGCTTTTGTCGTGATAAGGCAAGGATTATTTCTTGCCTTTTTTCGCTGGTTTGGCCGGCTTTTCAGGAGTCTCCTCCTTCTCGACGGGCGGATAGAACTTGACGGCGACTATCACGATACGGTTGTGTTTCACACCGCTTTGGTCGCTCCATTCTTCGGGCTTGAAATACCCCTCGACGGTCAGCATCGTACCCTTGGTCAGTTGGTCGAACGACCCGGTGTTCTCGTTTTTACGCCACGCCTCAAAATTCATAAAGGCGGAAACGCGTTTGGATTCCTCGCCATTATTCTCCAGTCGGCTTACTGCCAGAGGGAAACGTGCTACACTTGCGTTGGTGAACTGACGGATTTCTGCATCCTTTCCTACGAAACCGGTTACTACGAAATTGTTTTCAATCTTTTTCATAATGAATTGTTTTTAGAAGTTATTAAATCAATTTTACGCTGCCTCAAAAAGTAGGTGCAGTTAAGGGAATGCACCAAGGCCGGACGCATCAATACTCTTTATTTTTGTCCGTAGGCAAAACCAGAAGGCTCGATAAAGGAAGATTGTACGGCTGTGCCATTGGTCAAGACTTCCAAAGTCGTTCCCGTCTGCATACTATCTTTGCATCGGAAAATGATGATGACTTCGGCGGAAAACTATTCTGAAAATGAGCGGAAAGCCGTAGTTGCAGGGGAAGTGAAAGAGCAATCCGTCCACCGGCACAATGGTGCGCGTTTCGGCTGTAAGTCCGCAGAATCGGCAGGGATTTTCGTGTAATTCGGTCGGACTGAATAGAGGTGGCTACAAACAGAACACTGAACTGACAACAGGTGGCGATACCGCAGAAGGGAATATCAACGAAGTGGCGACAAAAGGCGGAACGGGGTATCGGGGTGCTGCCATGTTCCCGTCCGGCAGAAAGAATAGGGGACAAAAGGGAAAAAGGAAAGAACCCTGCTTTTCGGAAAAGCGGACGGCAGCTTTTCACGAATGGCTGGTTTTTACAAAAGGATATGGCGCAGCCAAAAGAGAGAGATAGATGTAAAAAAGGGAATGCGGCGTGGCAGGAATGGAAGATTATCCCGTTCCTGCCTGTATCATCAAAATTCTGCCATGATTACCCGATGCTCGAAAATCTTTTTTTGATTACTGGGACGTCTTTGGCAGACCCATAGGTGATGCTTGCCATAGCCGAAGACGAAATAATCATCAAGACGTGTTTTTTCTTGTAGGCGTTCCATGCCGGTACGCAGTTCCGTTTCATCGGTTGAGAAAAGAATCGTGTTGATGATACGGAAGTAGAGTTCTGTTACCTCGTCACAATAAGGACAAAAGCTATGCTCAATCGTTGCTTTCATGTTTCTTTGATTTTAATTATACTTCTACTACGTCTTCTATTCGACCATACAAGACAGAGCGCAACGCAGTCTTGTCAATGGCGCAATACTCGGTGATATGTCCGTGCTGTTTCACGAAATATCGTTTGAGAACATCGGAGAAATCAAAGAAGTAGCCCATCAATGCGATACCTCTTTTGAAATGGATGCACTCTTTCACGTTTCGGGTAATCCAGTTCTTGTCTTCACGGCTCAACTTGTCTCCGTTATCAAGTTATTCCCGTAACTGGTAAACCCTGCAGCCTTTCAGCTTTTCTAATTCGGGTACGTCCCATTGGACGAATTTCATTGCTACCTGTTGCATCGCTCTTGGATTTAATCGTAAATAATCACTTCATCACGGTACTCGACCACCTCTTTGCCACTGCTAAGACGTATCACTATTTTATTGCCGAAGTCGCCGACAACTGTTCCCTCGGAGTAGCCTTTATAGGGGGTAAGCAGGGTGCAGTGCGCACCTATAATTTCGCTATCTTTTTCGTATTCGTACATAGTCTTGTCATTTTAGGGTTACAACTTGATATCCCATTTACCCTGTGAGAAGATTCTGAAGCTCACGTATTCGTCTGCAAATTCGTAGGACAGAATTTTGATATAAGTTTTGTCTTTGGCTTCCAACGAAGCTATCAGCCTGTCGATTTCTTCTTCCGGATAAACCCAACGAGAGGTAAACTCCGCATCCACGCTATCGCTGTGTCTATTGACAAAGCCGTCAAAAGTGTCATCCAAGAATGCCTCTATCTTGTCGAGGTCTGCTTTGTTTTCCGTCCTTGCGTAGAAAATGTTTGTTGCATAGTTTGCCATAATCCTAAGTTTTAAGTTTTTTATTTTCCCTCTTTTAGCATTTCAGCTACTTTCGGGCTTGATTGAAAATTATGTCGCCTCAAAAGGTGTTATGGCTCTTTATGCAGGGTTTCACGACCAAATACGACCTCTGCAAAGCGGAGCGTGGAGATTTTGTCGGGAACCGTCAGGCTGTGACCTTGAATACAAGAAAGACATGACAAGTACCTTTGCGACACAATTCTCATCAGGCAGACCGAAAGTTGGGATGCGAGGATAAAATGCCTATGGCAGAAGTTACGATAAAAGGAACTTCCGTAAAATTGGGATGCAGCGAAAAAAGAAAATATCGGTGCGATTATCTTCTCTTTTGACTGTGAATATAAAAGTAAGGGGGAGAACTTCGGTAAAGGTTTAGTTTAGTCTATTAGCTTATATATATGCTAAACTAAAGTAAACTAAATATAGGCAGATATATTGGACTGCCTGTATAGGTGTTTTGAGGGAAATGGTTACCTTTGCAAAAAACAATGTTCCTTGAAAGAAACAGAGATTTGTCCTTTTTTCTTTTGGCTGTGGTTATTCATCCATAGATGACTGCAACAATCACTCTTGGCGAGAGGATGAAAATCGTGTGAAATGACTTGGAAAAATACTCAAAGTACGAACAAGTGAAGAGAAAGAAAGGTAGTGCAAATAAAAAAACAAGAAAATATGATAATTCGTGTTTCTGTTCCTAATTTGTTCCTTGATAAAAACACATCACAATATAAATTGTTAATTTATAAGATATTAAGATGTGAAATTTTGAGATATAACTAAATTTTTCAGATTTCTAATACAAGGTGTTAGCGAAACACATCAACTATATATGTCTGTCGTTTGCACGACTTTACAAAGATAGTCTGTTTTTCGATATAGCAGCTATTTGGGTACTGTAATTTTTCAAAGTTAGAGATTATTTTTATTTGTATCCTTACGCTTTCTGTTTTATTTTCCGTAAATCTGTTCATAGTTTCCAGTTATATTCCAATCGGATTCACTTTCATCGTTTCCAGATTCAGGTACAGCCCGTGATGCTCGATTATCCCGTTGCGGAACATCTTCCACAGGATATTGCAGCCGAGTTGTGCCAGCGTGGAATTGATGAACAGGTCCTGCCTGTCCAATGCTTCCGCCAGCGAGCAGCTCGGACCGGAGTCTTCTTCCTTTACCCGAGAGTATCGCACGAAACGGGTGATTACCTTCAGGGAACTGACAGTTTCATACAGTTTGGATGCCGGCTGTTTTATTTTTTTCGGCACCGTACCCATAACGACCTGTCCCGTGGTCTGCGTGTTTCCGAAATCCATCCAATACAAAGGGGTTTCGTAAGTGCAGTATGTCGGTTGTGGCAAAGCCTTCAACAGGTTCCACAGGTCTATCCGGGATTTGATGTTGTCCGTACAAGTGATTGTGATATTGGCCAGATTATCCCGTCGGGCATCCTTCAATACGGTCGGATAGATGTCCGGCTGCGCCTTCCAGTCGTTGCCGAAGAAATTGTTTATCCGGGTGATAAGGCATTGCGCCTTGTTCTGTCCCAGATCAGACGGCCCGAACAGCTGACGGCCGATGTTGGCTTCCGTCACGATGTCGGGATCATACAGGGTCACGAACAGTCCCGGATGTCCGAGTTCTCTCAATGCCGCATCAAGCCGGGCCAGACAGGTTAGTACCTGTGAGCCTGTTCCTCCCGCACCAATCAGATTTACCGTTACCGGATGCTGCGGATTTACCAGATAGTTGTCAACATAGTGTACTCTTTTCATTTCAGGATGTCTTTAAGTTTCAGATTGTTCAATGGTTTTAACTCTTCGAGGTCGAAAGGTCTGTTCCTGGCTGCTTTCGTCACCAATACAAGGTTTGATCGAGTCGGGTTTCCGTTGCCTCCCAAGTGGGAGAACTCCGTCAGCCAGAATTTCTTTTCCCAGTATTGCAGCAGCTTTTCGTAGCTCATATCTTTCGGTTTCTCTAAATTGGCAGAACCCAGGCATACGCTGGATCCGGTCACGTTGAAGAACGGTGCGGCATATAGTGGCGTATCCTCGTCGGGTGTATCGCCCTTGTAGGCATATATATTCATCCCGTGTTCCCCCGCCTTGTAAATCACTCCCGGCAGGTTGTATTCCGCATTCTCGATTTCAAGCCCCGGAATGAAGAACATCATCCTTTTACCCGGAGGATTGTACCATACATACCGTTCGCTTCCCTTTCGTGAATCGCAATACATCAGGTTGGACGGTATTTTTCCGTAGGGCGTGCTACTGTGCCTTTCCGAATACCCCTTCACCAGTTCGTTCATGAATTCCAGGGTCACCGGCCTTCCTTCCGTCATATTTCCCCGGTCGTCTATATCCCGTACTTCCAGAAAGAAATTCCTCTCATTCTCCGAGGCGTAAGCAATCAGTGCCGCCTTGGGGATAAGCAAGGTCTTCAAAGTCCTTGTAAGTTCGTTTGTCTCTATCATGATGTTCAAATGATTATGTTGATGAATTTGTCCGCCCATTGTAGAAATCGCTCCGGATAGTCATCCATGTAGAATAACTTTTCCGTTTCCGGTGACAGGGCGAGTGTCGTTGCAGGTATGATGTCATAGGTCTCCCTGCTGTATGAATTGTAGTAATCCACCAGGTAGTCTGTCACCATATCGTCGCTGTCATAGACTACACGAATCTGCTGCCAGAGATACATCGGCAGACATTCAGGCTCCTCTTCATAGAAAGGGTCGTAACTGTATTGCATGATACCATGCTCCGGTGACAGGAAGTCCAACCCCTCCTTCATGGCGGAGACCAGCGACCGCTCATAGTCATTTTGGGGTTCATACCGGTCAAGTGCTTTCGGAAGGTTCTTGTAGTAACACCTGTTTTCCACCCTACGGAGCAGTGCTTGTATTCTGCCGTTCTCGTAGGAGTGCAGAAGTTTCAGATGGTTTCTTCTTTCCTCCGCTGTCTCGTCCGGAATTCCTTCCGAGATCCAAGTCAGCACATAGTCCGTATCGTCCTCGTCCAGCACGGTCTGTATTCCGTTTGCCTTCATCAGTTGATGGATAAACGTGATGGAGATGTGTCTCAGTTCCGGACCGAGAGCTTCCACGAATTTCACCGGGAAATAATACAATGTCAGTACACCCCAACGATGGGTTTTCCAGAGCCTGAACAGCAACCGTCCGTTTTGCTCTTCTATATTGACATTCAGTTCTTCTCCGACAAGGATTTCCATTTCTTCGTGCAGTTTTGCGATTCCTTCGCCGAATGTACGTCCCGGAGTATGTACCGCTTCCTTTCCCAAGAGGCAGGCATACCTGAAATAAGAATCACGCAGGAATTCGTAATTTTCCTGCGTGATGAGATTGTACCTGTTCCCTCCGGTGTCTTCCATGAAGAGACTCGGCAGCGGTCTGGGCAGAAACGTGGTGTTCAGAAAAGAGGAACGGCACCGCTTGGCGCCGTTATCCTTTCTTTCCTGTCCGTTCCATACCGGATATTGCGCACGGTCTGTCCGATGATGAGCCTTGCCAGCCGTTCCGCCTGCTGTTCGTCCAATGGTACACATGATTTCTTCTGTTTCTTGTTGTTGTCTTTATTCATACCGTCAGCCTTTTGTCCCGATGGTTGTCTTGAACTCGTACATGGTCCTGTCATCCCGGATGACAGGACCATGTACGGTTGCCGTGGTCAGTTCCGGATAGAAGTTCGAATAATAACTCATGACCATGTCCGGAGAAAGGTTCGGATCCGGGTCTTGAAGGGTTACATACTCTGTTCCTTTCTTGAATTTGAATGTACGTGACATCCCTTTGATTTGAAGTGCCATAATTTATCGGGTTTGATAAGGTGAATATTTCGGTTCCAGCATGGATTGCGGAAAGTCTATGTAATCCTCGTAGTCTTTCGGATTGTAGGCCGGTTGTTCAGAATCGGAGAAGTAAGGCTGCTGCTGTTCATCCTCCTGCAGGAAGGATTCATCCTGCCATCCTCCCGTTGCCGGAGGCATTCCATACATATCCTGTCCGGATCCGGTGTTTTGTGAAGCATAGTGAGGATGCGGTTGCAGTGGCTGGCGTACCGGATGCTGTTCCGGTTGCTGTATCGGCCACAGCCCGGACTGTTGTTGTGCCTGCTGTACAGGAGGCTGTCCGAATTCCGGTCTTTCCGGCTGTTGCATAGGAGCCTGCCTTTGCGGTTGCCTGCTTGCTGGAGCTTGCCGAGCAGGGGCATAAGCCGGTTGTGGCTGCATGACCTGCTGCGGTTGCGGTTGTGTACGGTTCTGTACTACCGGCTGCTGTTCCGGTTGGGGCTGCCGTTCCATCAGGTCAAAGAGGCTTCCCTTGTTCATTTCCTTGTCGACAGCCTGAATCTTTTCTTCAATCCCTTTCAGCTGTGCTTCATTCGCATGGGATTTTGCCTGTCCGAGCAGGTTGAGGGCTTCCCGATAATTCTTGGCGATAGTCATTTCTTCCGCCTTCTTCATCAGCTTCTCGTATTTTTCCCGTTTTTCCCTCTCTTCCTTTGACTCCTTGGATTTCGCTTCCTTGGCGGCCTTGCTGTTGGCTGCCGCCTTATCTGCCTGTGCCTCGAACTGGGCTATGTTCGCAATCAGGCCGCCGGCCTTCTGTATCGGCCGTGTGACGGTCTGAAGGAATCCCGCGTCAAGTTCCTGCGGTGTGCCTGTAACGGTCAGCGGAACAATTTGGTTCTGAGCCTCGTCCTTGAGCCCGTTTGACTTGGGTAATGTGGCAACGGTCAGTTGTCCGTTCGCTTTGCGGATGACAATCGTGAGATCCACGTTTTCTGTCATCATCTGGTGGATTGCTGTGAAAAACATAACTTAAATTATTTAATGGTAAAACGATTTGTTTCAATATTCCCGGAAAAATTCAGCCAAAAGCCTGTTCCTGTCGGGATGGTTGCAGATTTCCAATACCGGATTCAACAGCGTGGAGACAGGTACGGGACCTGTCGCTCCCCTGCCGGGCAGCTTGATGTGCGGTTCCGGTATCCGGATTTTTTTCTTTTTCTCTATCACCGGAATCCATGCCGGAACCGGTGACTGTCTTGCGATGATTGTCTGTTGCATACTCCTTTTATTTAAATTGTGAATATCCGGGCTTTGGCAGCCCGTTGAACTACAAGGGCCTTTACTGCAAATGCTTCCGGAAAGACAAGGTTTTCGGGAAAAATACCGCAGCAGAGCGAGGATGATTTTTCCCGGGAAACCCCGCAAGGGGCCTGACCTTGTCGTCCGTACAGAAGCATTTGCCACCTTTGCCCTGTAGTTCTTCGGTCTGTCAATGGCTGTATTTTCATCCTTCCTGTTCCTGCTGTTTCTACTTTCCCTATATGACGGACATGGCAGATACAGAAAGAGCCACCCCTCAAGGCAGCTCCGTTCCGTACGCTGTTTCTGTCGGAATCCATATTATAATAGGTATAGCATATCCGGTTCATGTTTCCTCCTGTTTGCTAAAAGACCAGATAACTGAGGATGCAGAAAAGTATGGCAGCGGCCACCAGCAGGCAGGCTATCATATACAGAAACCTGAAGAATCCCCTGAAGCAGACAATGGCTACCGCTGCCCATACGGGGGATATTCCCCGTGAATACAGATAACTGAATACGGCAAAGGCAACAAGCACCAACGCCGCCATCCTGATCCGTTTGTCTGTTCTCAACCTTTCGATAAAATCTTTTGTTCTCATGACCATACAGTGTTAATCGGTGAAACAAGTCATTTCCAATTTCGGGGGCCGGAAAGCGAACCGCCTCCACAGGCAAGGTTTTCGGGGAAAATACCGGAGCCCGGCGAGGATGATTTTCCCCGAAACCTGTAAGGCCCGACCTTGCAGGTGGAAACCGGCGGTCCGCTACCTTTGTCCCGGAAATGGAATGACTGGATCATTTCCCTTTTCCACCTTTGGGCTTTGGAAAAACAAGTTTCAGGTTAAAGCTCTCGTCAAAGGCGACCATGGCATCGAATGAGATCCCCTTTTTCCCTTTGAACCCCTTGATGAGCCGGGTGGAGCCTGAAGAAAAAAGCTGTTCCAGATGCTGGTCGGTCAGTTTCTTGTTCAGAAAACGGCGGAATACCATCAGTCCGCAACCTTCCTTATCACATTTTGCCGCCTTCCCCCGGATGATGACATGACCGCACTTGCATTTGGGACAGGTGAAGGAACGTGATTTAGGCAGAGGAAATTCAAGACGGAGTATTTCACCGGTTGCCTTGTGCGTGTAGTCACGGATGGAACGCATAAACGTTTCCGTATCGAGCGTATGCCCTTCAATCTGAGCCAGTGCCTTCTCCCAGCAGCCTGTCATTTCCACATCCGCCACCTGCATATCCTTTACGGCCTCGAACAGATAGAGCCCTTTTCCCGTAGGACGGATACTCTTTCCGGATCGTTCTATATAGTCCCTTTTGAACAGGGTGGCAATGATGGCTGCCCGTGTGGCAGGTGTACCGATTCCGGCATCCTTTACGGCCTCTTTCGCCTCTTCATCGGTAATGTCCTTTCCGCAAGTCTCCATGGCACCCAGCAGGGTCGCTTCCGTGTAGAGCGGCTTGGGCAGGGTCTTCTTCTGCACCAGTCCCCGGCCCATGACGGGAAGGGTTTCCCCTTCGGCAAATACAGCCGTACCGACTTTCCCTTCCGGTTCGTCTCCGTCTCTTTCCTCCCTCCGTGAGAAAACGCCGCACCATCCCGGACGGATGACGGAAGAGGAACGTGAACAAAAGACCATTCCCTCACAGGTGCATTCCATGGTCAGCTGCTCTTTCTCGCAGGGTGGCGAAAAGGATTCCAGCATCCTGCCGGCTATCAGGGTATAGACCGCCGATTCCGCCTCGGAGAGTTCGTTCGGGATGATACCGGTAATGATCAGTGCATGATGGTCCGTCACTTTGGTGCCGTCCACACACCGGGTATTCAGGTCGGACAAGTCAAAGGATTCCCCGTATGCCTTGAAATCCGGTATGGATGTGATTTTTTCCAGCAGGGAAGGAATGATCCGCATGACATCTTCCGGAATATGGCGGCTGCCGGTTCTCGGATAGGAAATGAGTTTCTTCTCATACAAGGACTGGGCTATGGAAAGGGTCTTTTCTGCCGTCAGGTCATAATGGGTGTTGCAGTCTTTTTGCAGGGATGTCAGGTCGTAGAGAAGCGGTGGCTGCCGGAAGACCCTCTTGCGTTCCAGTCGTGTGACTGTCGCCTGAGAACCGGTGCCGATGTTGCCGAATGCCGTTTCCGCTGCTGCCTTGTCCTTGAATTCCCCCGTATGGATGAATTGCCGGTGCGCCTCTCCCTGTGTCAGCGTGATATGCAGTTGCCAATAAGGGACGGACACGAAATTCCGGTTCTCCTTGAAACGGGTACATATCATGGCGAGTGTCGGAGTCTGCACCCGTCCGATGGAATTGTTGGCCGAACTTGTGGCTATCGCCAACGCTCGGCTGGCGTTCATGCCCACCAGCCAGTCAGCCTTTGCCCGGCAGTCAGCGGCCGCATGGAGACTGTCATAGTCGCTGCCATTCCTGAGATTGGCCATACCTTCCCGGATAGCCTCGTCCGTCAGCGATGAAATCCACAGACGCATGAACGGCTTGGTGCATCCCAGATAGTCATATATCCAACGGAATATCAGTTCACCCTCACGGCCGGCATCGGTTGCCACAATGATGCTCTCGCATCTGGAGAATACCCCCTCGATGATTTTCAACTGCCTGGAAGCGGCCAGGTCTGTCACCGTGCCCCTGTCCGTGCGGATCAGTCTGGAAACAAGCCGGAACGGATCCGGCAGCATCGGGAGGTCTGCGGCGGTTGTCTTCGTATAGCCATACGTGCCGGGCAGGGCAAGTTGCACGAGGTGCCCCAGAGCCCAGGTCACCATGTATCCGTTGCCTGTACAGTAGCCGTCCATCTTTTCGGTAGCCCCGACCACACGGGCGATATCCATTCCCACACTCGGTTTTTCTGCTATGATTGCTTTCATCTTCATTTTTTTGTAAAATTAAAGCCGTTCCCCGTGACCGGCATGGATGACGGGGAACGGTGGTTTGACATTTGATGCTTGATTGTCGTATCGGGTGAAAAGCGGATGCTATGCCACCGGCTTCACGCCAAGGATTTCCATCAGCGGTTCGCCGTCCTTGCGTATCAGTTGCAGGGTGGCATCCATCACCACGTCCACACCGAGGAGTACAAGGCTGAGTGACATTACTTTCGTTTTCTTCCCGCTGAGCAGCGTTTCGAGTTCTCCCGACATTTCCAGTTCGTCCTTGAGGATGCCGATTCCGGCCAGTTCTTCCCAGTTTACGTCTTCCGCCTTGAAAGGCGCATTGTTTCCATTGTTCTTTTCCATGTTTCTGATTCTTTTGGATTATACATTCGTTTTACTTCAGGCCATGCTTGCACCTTTGGATCTGCGGCTGCTCTGCTTCGCCTCCTGTCCCTGTTTCTGGGCGTTGGCCACGACATTCCGCTGTGAAGCGTCACGCTTGCGGTCCGGATTCTCGTTGTAGAAGTCCAGCCTGCCCTGGTTGAAGTTCGCCTTGACATACTGGGAGATGGTCTTTCCGTCATAGCCCTTGATGCCCTCTACCAGCACGGCCTTGCCGCTCTGGAGGTCGGCACGCTGCTGGCGGTTCAGCTGCACGTCCCACACCTTGTCCGGAATCTTGAACTCCGCACGCTGCTCGAAGCCGTCCGGTGTGCGTGAATAGCTGAGCCGTCCGGTTTCCAGGTCTGCCTTGATGAATGAGGAGAATTCCTCGCCCTTGCGGTTGACCATGTCATTGAGGAAGATGACCTTGCCCTCCCGGAGCTGCTGCTGTTCTTCCGGAGTAATCTTCACGCCGTTGATTTCGTTCGGGATGTAGATTTCCCGTGCGCCTTCCGGAGAGTCCGGGTTGTAACGTGTATAAGATGGTCTGCCGGTGGCTTCGTCCAGCTTTACATAAGAGGAGAATAGCTCACCGTCCTTGCGTGCCATCCCCTCCACGAAGATGGCCTTTCCCTGATTGAGGTCTTCAATCTGCTGTTTAGTCAGCTCCACGCCACCCAGCGACTGGCGGTTGAACAGCTTGTCATTCTCAAAGATGTATTCGATACCCCTGCGCTCGGCATTGATCTGGATATGGGCATCGAATTCCTTTCCACCGTTGGAAATCATCCCTTCAACGAATATCTTCTTGCCTTCCCTCAGGTCGTTCTGTTCCTGTTCGGTCAACTTTACCCCCTTGATTTCCTTCGGGATGAACGCATTTTCCACACGCATGGCAACCACCTCGTTGGTAAGTTTGTCTATGCTCACGAAGGAAGGGATGTATTCCCCGTTACGTCCCTTCAGTTCCACGACACGCCCCATGTTGCCTGTTTCAAGCAGGTTCTTCTTGTCCTCTTCGGAAAAGATGTGTCCGAAATAAGGGCGGTCAAGTTCGGGTTTCTGACGGATACCGTGGATACCCAATACGATGGGACCTCCCACGGACTGCTGGAATGACAGTCGGGCATCCGTACGCAATACGGCGGAGCCGAAATTCATGCTGATGGGTACGACCTGGTTGGTCTTGTATCCCTTGAGCATCTGGTCAAGGAGTCCGCGCTCCTGAAGTTCCTCCCGGGACAGTCCGAAGTGTTTCAGTTCCTCCCAGTTGATCATTGATTCATTGTAGCGGTACTTGGGCTGCTGCCCGGTTTCCGGGGCGGCCTGCTGCTGTGTCTGGTCTTTCTTTGCCATTTCTTCTTGATTTTGATTGTTTATACTTTGGTTTTCCTTGGTGCGTGGCACAATCTCGTATTTTTTCAGAAATTCATCCACCGCATCCGACTTCCTGCCTGCGGCTATGTCTTCCACCGCCTGTCTGACTTCAGGGCTGTCCAGGGTGTCCTCCTTGATGGTAAGCAGTCCGAAACGGGTCGGGTCCTTGAACTGGCTCCAGAAGTTTTTCAGAAAATTCTCGAACATGCTGGCATAACGGTCTATTTTCAGAAAGGAGTTCCGGTGTTCCTTGTCTGCCGGAACCGTCTTGTACCTGCCGTTCTTGTCGATTTCGGATATAGCCTGCAACAGCAGTTCCATCTTGTCGAGAATGAAGACAATGTCACTCAACTGGTCATTCTCGGTGACTTGTGTTTTCATGGGTTCGTCCCTTACATTTTTCTTTGCCATAACTGTGATTTTTAGAGTTGAAAACTATTGTTGTCACCGCAAATATATAGGCATAATTTTGATAAAACATTATATTTCAATGCGTTATACTATCCGTTTCATCGTATGTCATCACGTTTCACCATAGGCGGGAAGACGAAAGGCAGAAAAACGGAAGAATCAGGGTAAAAGTGCGGGAAATATACTGAGTCCGATAAAACAAAAAAGAAAGAAGGAACACACAGGAGGTAAGCCCCAACAAACAGAAAAGGCGGAAGCGGTAGAAAAGCCGGAAACAAAAGGAAAGCGATAAAGAGAAATGTATTATGCAGAGTGGAGAGCGAGCTGTCTTTAGTCCCCACTTCCTTCCGTTGCTCCATAAGACCGGAAGATCATTTTTGTATGGTAGATATTGACAGTGTAATCCATTGCGACATCAGCATCGGCAAAAGACCGCCGTCATTTGTCTTTTTGGTTTTGTCCTATGCGTCGTAGGTCGCTTCGCTTGCTAAGTCCCGGACCTTTTCCCCAACTCGGACGATGATACCGGAGCGTTTTTTCGGGCGGAAAATTACCAAAGGGAATTTTGTGTCCCGAAAACCGGAGGCTTGAACGTGGAAGGTATCATCCTCCGAGTTATCTTCTCGAAGGGACTTGCCAAGTGAAGCGGAATAATGATGGAATTTTATGGAGGAATATGGAATAATGTACTTTATCATTGAGTGCATTTTGAAATAGAGTACACGATGCGTCTCTATTTCAAAATAAAAAGAGTATATTTGCAACTGTTATGAACAAGACTTTCAACATATATTGCGATGAGAGCTGCCATATTGAGCATGACCATAAAGACTATATGTTTTTGGGATCGGTGAGTTGTGCATATCCGCAGATACGAAGACATTGCAAACGTATAGACGAACTTAAAAAGGAGCATAATTTTTATGCTGAGATAAAATGGAGCAAGGTTTCAATGTCAAAAGTGAGGTTTTATCTGGATCTAATTGACTATTTTTTTGACACTGATTTGAAATTCCGTGCAATAGGAATAAAAAAATCGCAGATAAAATGTGATGAAATGGGGTCTTCTTATGATGATTTTTTTTATAAGATGTATTATCTGCTGCTTAATTACAAGATTGACACCTTAGATTGCTACAATGTTTACCTTGATATCAAAGATTCGTTCAGTGCCCAAAAAGTGCGCAAGTTGAAAGAAGTTCTGAATACAAAATATGGAGTATTCCGTAATGTGCAGAATATCTGCTCCCATGAAAGTCTGCTTATGCAGCTTGCCGACCTGATAATGGGAGCAGTATCATACAATGTAAATGACAAAGAACATAAGAACGCTGCGAAGATGATGATAATTGAGCGCATCATGAAACATTTGCACACCGGGAGTCTTGATATGACAAACCATTCTGAGAAACTGAATCTGTTTTTCATAAATCTGAAATAGCCATGCCTTTCAATTTGACGAAGAAATATAATGATTTGCTTGAACTGCTTGGTATGTCAGAACCTGAAAGGAGACGGTCTCTGCGTGGAGTATTCAATCGGGATATTCAAGATAATCCAAACTTCTGTTTTAATGGCAAGCCCATATATCCTACACCAAAGGAGGATGGGATCATAGCTATGGAAGTCCTGTTCAATCATCTTACCAGGAAAGAAACAAATAAGGAGGAACATCACCGGGAATTTGACATATCGAGGTCACAGCGACTGCATTGGATCAAATATCATGTGGAACAGAAAAAAGTAGACAGGATGTTGTATTTTTCCGTCAATGAGCCGAGAGGAAAACGGACTTATATATATGACATTGACGAGCATTACGTTATTGTTCTTGAACCAAGAAGGGACAAAGCATCATACTATCTCCTGACTGCATACCATCTAGAAGGAAAGGATTACGCCCGTGATAAAATATTGAGAAAATATAATCGGAACAGATTGCCGGAACTATTATAAAAGCAAAAAACGCAGAGCTTCTATGGCTTGCGTTTTTCGATTTCCTTCCCTCAAATGAGGGATGAACTCATATGCAAAGATAATCCTTATTTTGCTATCCACAAAATTTTGGCGTAAAAATATAGATGTAATCAAAGAATATCGCTTGGCTTGGCTAAACAGAAACAGAATAAAACTTACCTTTGCAATATTAAAAGTGCCCGTGCGAGCTTAGTCGTCGCATCTGCACTATAAAAAGGAAGAAAAGAAATCTCGGTCATTATGGCTGAGATTTCTTGTTTTTATTGGTATTTCATTGTTTTTTTCAATATGTTCAGATTTCCTGCATCGGCTTTTCATACATTCCGAAGCCGAAGCAATCAGCAATGACAAAATCTGAGCAACCTTTTTCTGTGAGTGATTTCAATTCGTTCCGGCTGTTGCAATAATAGAAGATTTCTTCATCCCATTCCGTATCGGAATCCATGGACAATGCAATTCTTGTTTCCAATGTATCCAGAGTGTCCTGCCAACGTATGATGCAATCTGCATAATGCGGTTCGCATTTACGCATGTTACAGAACTTTTGGTAAAGCATATCTATGTCTTTTCTGATTTCATCCGGCTTTTTCCAGCCGGAATCATCCACGATTTCAAAGCCGATTCCCTCTACCAGCAGGCATGTACCTTTATCATAAACCATCATGGTACGTTTGCCGATATGTCTTTTGCGTATTTCTGCCCAATCAGGCAAATCCCAACGTTCGACAGTCCAAATCCCACGATAGTTTTCCGGAATGGCATTGTATTCGCTCAATGTTATCTTTCTCATATTTTTCTGATTTATAGGTTACAGAACCTGACCGTATAAGTCTTGCACGGTTTCCCGAATGCAGGAAAACGGTCGAACTCCTTATATGATTCCCAATCCACTGACATGGTATATCCGTTTGGAAAATTTTCACCGATAAATTTGGTTATCATTTTTTTGTCTTCGTCGGTAAGAAACAAATCCTCTTCAACACCATATTCCAATGAATAAATCGCCCATTCGGGAATATTGTCCCAAATGAGCGTTTTACTGTTGTTGTCATTCATAGTCCTGCTGATTAAGTCTGTTTATAATTTCGTCAAGCTCCGTTTCCCACTTGTCCGTCCCCTCAATGAGTGACGGGTAGGTCAGTTGTTGCCACTGCCGGTAATCGAAGAGTTTCATACGCAGCGGATAGTAATCGAAAAGTTTCCGGCCTCCGGAAAATACTCTCAGGTGATTTGTTCCGACTTCCATCAGTCTCAGACCATAATGGCCAATGATTTTGTAAAATCTTTTCATCGGTGTAAAGTTGCTTCTGCTCATATCTTTTATTTTTAAGTTAGACATTTCACGGCTCGTGAGCCGATTTTTTATTTCTTGCCTGCCTCGCTGTCCCGTGCCGGATTGTGCAAGGCTTTCCGGAAAAATACCGCAAGCGCAGCGCGGAAGATTTTTGCGGAAACCCGTAAGGGCCCGGCCTTGCTCAATCCAGACAGGCACGGGGCTACCTTTGCAGGCTGAAATAAAAAAGCGGTCTATATTATTCCTTATCGCCTTCATCCTGTGGAATCAGATGTTTCAAATCAGGGTCATTTTTTATCCTAAACATCTCATCCTCGATTATCTGCACCACATCCGCTTTGATTTGGGAATAGTTCCGGTCTATCTGTTGCTGCATGATATCGTTGCCATTCTCGTCCTTGAACTCGTTGATGACAGGTATCTTCTTGTAAGCCTTTGTTTCCGCCGCTACCTTTTCGCTATCGACAATAATCCGTGCGTGGAAAATTTTCTGGTCAATTTCTTCCCCGAAGTTGTCCGCCACACTGCCCACGAATGTGCCCTGCGAGAGGTTGGCAATCTTGGATGCAGGTATCAGCGAATCCAACTGCGTGTTAATGGAAGTGGATGTGTCCTGCCGGTTAATAGAGATGGATTGTCGTTGCTGGAGTATTTTGCCGAAACGTTCTGACAGGCTTTTTGCCGTTTCCCCGACCACCTGCCCTGAGAATATATTTCCGACCGTATTTTGGATGACCTTCGCTTCTTTGTCACCGTAGTCACGGGTAAGCTGTGAGAAATCCTGAAAGCCGAGACACACCGCCACTTTGTTGCTTCGTGCTGTGGCTATCAGGTTGTCGATACCACGGAAATAGATGGTCGGAAGCTCGTCAATAATGATGGAACTCTTGAGTTGTCCTTTCTTGTTTACCAGTTTCACGATACGGGAGTTGTATAGCCCCAATGCGGCCGAATAGATATTCTGTCTGTCCGGATTATTTCCCACGCATAGAATTTTCGGATGTTCAGGATTATTCAAATCCAACGTGAAGTCATCGCCTGTCATGACCCAGTAAAGCTGCGGTGAAATCATCCTCGATAGCGGGATTTTCGCGCTTGCTATCTGGCCCTGTAACTGGTCTTGAGCTCCTCCTTGCCAGGCATCCATAAAGGGGGAAAGGTAGTTTTCCAGTGAGGGATACGAGGTCAAAATCGTGAAAATATCTGCATACGGTTTGTTTAAGAATTCTATCGCATGGGGAAAGGTACAATACTTGCCGTCCTTGTAAATCCGCAAGTACCAGATAATGGCGGCAAGCAGGATTATCGGGGATTCCACGAAAAAATCACCCTGTTTCTGTATCCAGGTCTTGTTCAAATTCAGGAGAATGGTATAGGCTGATTCGTAGGCATCACTGATATCGGCCATGAATTTCGGGTTTATGGGATTGCATCTGTGGCTGCGTCTCGGATCGTCAAAGTTTATCACATAGAACTCCGGTCTGACCTTGTATTTATCCAAATTTTTCAGCAGCTCGTTATAGGCTATTACGGAAAGGTCGTCAAATTTGTAATCATACAGATATAAAGCGAATCCTTTGGAAATCTGCTGTTTGATAAAATTATTCACCACTGCGTAACTCTTACCCGAACCGGGCGTTCCAAGCACGATGGAAGCACGGAAAGGGTTGACAATGTTTATCCATCCGTCCCATTCCTTACCTTGATAGACGAACTTTGTCGGCAGGTTGACGGAATACTCGTTCTCCATGAGCCTTGTTTCCTGCATGAAACTCTCGTTGGCGGTATTGAACACGTCTTCCATAAGATTATTCTTCAACATACGGCTTATCCACATACCCGACATCAAGAGAAGGATATATCCTGCGGTAAGCGTTACCGTATATATGACGGCATTGGATGTCGGGCTGAACGGCAGGTCGAGCATCCACCAGTTCATGAAAAACAGCACCATGCCCGAAAGGAAAGCGGCGTATATCCTGTTCCATGTCATTTTCTGGTTTTTTACTCCTTTTGTGCCCAGACACGAGAGTGCAAGGAATATGACGGCAAACACTTTCGTTATAAGCAGGTTGCTGAACAGCCCCGCCGTTCGCTGAAAATTAAGCAGTATCTTATCGACTACACCTATATTGATACCCATATCCACGAACGACCGGTAGCAGAACCAATAGACGTGAATGACAATAAAAACAATGGATATGGCCCGCATGAATTCCATGACCTTGGCCAGTCCTCTCAAATCATCTTCCTGTTGCATGATAAACTGATTTTTAATGTTGGTAAATTCGGTAATTAGGAAATTCCCCGTGAGCGGCGTTTCTTCTTCTTTTTACGTTGCAGCCTCCGGGCGAGAGCCTCTTCCTGCGGATCGGGACCGTTCGCTTCCAGGTTGAATATCCCGAAAGCCTGTTCGATGGCACTTTCCATATCGGAGGAGAATCCGTTTTGCAGACCGGTGTCCGGCATGCGCGCATCCAAATCCGGGATGCTGTCCGGATTATTAAAGAGCCGCTCAAAGGCATTCGCCGAGAACTCCTTGCCAAATCGGGAACCGTTATAAACTTCCCGGTTCTTGTGATCAATGAAGGTTGCGCCATAAATGCGCCCTTCCTCGTTTTCCCGAAATACCACATCTATTCCTTTTTCGGCAAGCAAGCGGGTAAACTCCTCCCGGCTGCCACGGCAACCGTGCATGGCAAGAGCCACTTCGTTCCGAATCTTCGGCTGCCATTTTTTTGCCTTATACTCGCGAATGTTGTAACCGATACGCTTTTCCAATCCTTCATACCCGTAGCGTTTACCGATAAGGGAAGACTTGATGGGCGTACATAGCGGTTTGCCCGTGTCATCCGTCATGGTATAGACGATGCCGTTATAGGGAGTGCCCTCGAAATCGCCCTTGACCTGCTTTGCCTCTATATTGAAACAGGAGAGCAATGCGCTGTATTCCCCGAAAGACTGGAAACGGTAAGTGCCGAACACGCTCTTTACGATATTGGAAACCTGCTTCTTCACGTCACCGTTTTGGTAATCCGCTTTTTTGAGGTACGGCTCAAGCAATTCCTTCCGTTTGTCTTCTACCTGCTTCAGTCCGAACTTCCGTTCCAGTTCCCGGCAGGCTTTCATCGAGCGGTTCCACTCGTAAGCGTCACTTATTTTCTCACCGTTTTCCTTCACGCAGGTAGAGACGATATGGATATGCCTGCGGTCTATGTCCTCGTGCAGATACACAATGTATGGCTGATCGCCATATCCCATCTTCTGCATATATTCCCTTGCCAGATCCGCGAACTGTCCGTTCGTGAGGCGGTCATCCACCGATGGGTTCAGGGAGATATGCAGTACCGGCTTCTCCGTGTTCCTGTTGGCGGCAAGGTAGCTGTCGAAAGCCCATAGTGTCTGCTGCATGACATTATGGGGATTTCCGGTGATATCGGTAATCATACGGTTGCCCGTGATGATACGGGCGGTGGACTCATCCACTTTCCGTTGGTTGTAGATGACCGCTCCGTAAAGCGATACACCTCTGTTGATTTTAGCCACCATTCTGCTGTTCCTCCTTATTCCTTTTTATCAGGTATTCCTCCTCGAACTCCCGGGTAAGCATGATAATCCTTTTGCTCAGCACCACCAGATCGATGGTGGCCTTCTCCAGATTACGGAGCAAGGCGAATGCCCGTTTTTCACCGAAATTGGACTTGACAGCTTTTACCGTCTGGTTGTAGTTGTTACCGATAGCTTGGAACTGGTGATAGAAATTTGTCAGTCTGATGTAGTAATCCATCGCAGCCTTGTCGATTCTGACGACCTTCATTTCTCGTCCGAAAATCATGGCCTTGATGAATCTTGCCCGCTGTTTCATGCCTGATTTTTCAAACAGAAGCTCGAAATTCCCATTCTCTTCCGAGGTCAGTTTGATACCGTAACGGAAAACAGCCGGGTCAGTTTTCGGCTTTCTGCCCGTGCTTCCTGTTTTTCTTCTTTTCCTGTTTTCTTCCATACGCATTGAGTTTTTCTGTTACTGATCTTCCGTCATGGATTTCCGACTTTGGAGGAAATCCCTCCCGAGCCTTCAGGCGAGTGGCAAGTTTGTTTTGGGATGCCCGAATCATTTCGGGCTGCCCAAAACACAACTTGCTGTGAACGCTTGTTCACGAATTTTCCTTCGTCAAATTGTGGTTTGACCTTCAGCCTCATTCTTCGGCTTCGGGAATCCTCCGCAGCGGTATCCGTTCCGTTGTCGGTGCAAAGTTATGGCGGTTTATCCTGTTGTAAAATAGCGGGTTATATGTAACGTGATGACAAATGATGACACAGGTCGTCACCTCCCTTAAAACATAGTGCAGGTATGAAAAAATACCCTTTTATTTGCAGCGTGAACGGTAAAACAAACCAATAATCAAGTGGCTGTCCGTTGTATTGTCGGTTAGCGAAAACACTTGTTGCAACAGGCGGGCAGTGATTGTTTACTTGCTTTGTTGGGGCAGATAACTATCGGTTGGTCGGTTTGCCGGTTGGTGAGCACAAAGTAACCAT